>JGI11944J13513_1000253_pt1 | contig 58749 bp, 52 predicted proteins | sample TerdegcoTASludge_FD_13513 | JGI IMG/M metagenome (IMG submission 13513) | reverse complement strand
TCGTTTGCAATCATTAATAGACTGTTTAGTATTGAACTGTTCCCTTTAAAAATTTCATCCAGGAAACCAATTTCAACGTCGGCCAGCTTGTTGTCAATTTTTCTAGCAAACCGATCATTTTTTAATCCAGATAAGGATACAGGTCCAAACATTTCTTCCGGTGTTGTATACTTAGTCAGGAGGTACTTAAAAATTTTAACATTCTTTATGAGTGAAGAAAAAACATTAATAATTGCAGATTTGGCAATTCCTGTTTTGCCCAAGATAAACATGTTTTGTCTGGAGAAAACTGTTAGGATCATTAAGGAAATTAATTCCTCCCTTTCTAGAAAAACACTATTCAAAGCATCCTCAATGTATATTATTTTTTTTAAAACAGAAGTTTTAACCATTGTCTTTACCCCGTAAGAATAAATATGCTTCCAGCACGCCGCCGGCTATCGCCCGGGCTTTATCGGAAATGGTAAAACAATTTTCGCGCTGGTTGCGTGGGTCAATATCCCCCACCTTCATGCCAGGTGTTACTTTTAAATTACTGTACAGCATACCCCTAAGAACCCCGGAGATCGTTGCATAAAGCGGCATGTCGTCAACAGTCGCTACAATTTCCCCTTTTTGCACACTATCCCCGATTTCCCTGACAGCGTGGAAAGTGCCGCTTCCCGGAGAGCGGAGGACTCGCTCTTCCCGGTAGCCGCCAATTTCACCGGGTATCCCTGTATTTGGCTCAGCTTGACCCTCTAAAATTACTCTCCCCAAGCTGTGACCTCTTTGGGTTTCCACCACGGCGTGAACATCCACCCCGGCGGTAAAACCCGGCCCCAGACCAATTACTATTGGAGCGTCATTAATGGTTGTTCCTATATTTCTTTTGGCGATTGTTGCGTCAATAGCTGCTGTTGGACGAAGTGCTTTAAGAGGGTATTGAGACGGATCAGCAATGATTGGTATTTTCCCGGCTTCCAACAATTTAGCAATATCGCCCGCTGTAACGGCTAATTCGGCCGTTATATCCTCCACCGTGAATTTGCCTCTGAATACCGCTTCAGCGAAGGAAACCGTGCGTCTGATAACCATTGGTTCGGGCAATTCAATCATAACTACGGGGAAGCCGCTTCTCACAAGCCTGTGAGCTGCTCCGCTGGCTAGGTCGCCAGCTCCCCTGATCACGATCAGGTTTTTATCCATGTCCTTTCCACCCCCAAGCGAAAAATTAATTTCGTTGTCCAAAATGGTGCTCTTATAATTGAATACTAAACTGATTTTCCAAAGGAGCAGGAGGGAAAGCTACAGTGCGGGCAGTCAAGACAAAGGCCTCCGTGCCCCATTCTTGTTATTTCTCTCCTGGTTACCCGCTCGCCAGCGAGAATACGCGGGAGGATGAGGTCAAAGATGGTTGCCTTGGAATACATCACACAGGCAGGCAGGCCCAGGATAGGAGTGGCGCCAAGGTACGCCAGAATAAACATCGCTCCGGGAAAAACAGGCGCGCCGTAAGTGACAATTTCAGCGCCGGTGGCCCGGATACCGCTGGGGGTAACATCATCGGGGTCAACAGACATCCCCCCGGTGATAATGACCATATCAGCGCCCTTTTTAATAAAGTCCATGATACTTTTTGTTATACGGGTGGTTTCGTCAGGTAAAATCACGTGGAACGGAACGGGGCAGTCAAAGCGAGAAAGTTTTTCCTTTACAACCGGGCTGAATTTGTCCACAATCCGACCGCGATAAACCTCATTGCCGGTAGTAATAAGACCCGTACGAAGTGATTGTATTTCCTTTACTTCCAGCAACGGGCCCCGTTCTTTACAAACCCGCTCCACCAGCTCAATTTTTTCTCTTTTAACAACCAGCGGGATAACCTTAGTGGCCGCTATCATGTCTCCCTTTTCTACAATCAGGTTGGTGTGGCGTGTTGACAGGGCGACCTCTTCAATGTCGTTAACTAGGCACACACCCTGCACATCTACTTTGAGCAGTCCGGTAACAGAGGCGATGAATCTTACCTTACCTTCACCGGGTTCGGTAAATGTGGTGCCCTCACCACCGGAAGCCCCGGCGATCCTTTGGGCGGCCTCATTTTCATGAAGAAATTCAGCGCCGCATTCCCAGATATAGATTTGATCTTTGCCTAGCTTTAACAGTTCGGGCACGTCCTCTGCTCTGATTATATGCCCTTTCTTGAAAGCAGCGCCTTTGAATTTTCCCGGTATCACCATCGTGATGTCATGACACAGAACCATACCAACAGCTTCCTTGGTATCCACTTTTTGCATTGTTTCTCCGCCTTTCTGTCATATTTCACGTTAGTAGAGATAGTGATCAGTTGTTTTAGGACACCCCCAGGCGGGATGCTTCTCCGGCGGCCAGAATCACACCTGCGATTAAAATGCCAACACCTCTATAACCGGATCGGCAGCCTGCGCGGCCCCGACTGCCACCCGCTTTGCCCCTCCCCGCCCAAGCAAGCCGGCGACTTCACGGGCATTGTTTAGAGCAATAGTTGATTCAACTTTATTTATAAAAGGGAGCCAGCGGCGACTTTCCTGTGAGATATCTTTGCCATAGCCCTGGCTGTGCAGAAGCACTCTGGCAACTGCCTGTCCGGTTACTAACTCACCAATATTCATAGAGGCAAGGCTGGCAATTATTTCAGGCCGGTGGGTATATTCCCTGTTCAGGGGCTTGCCCAGGCAATCAATTCCTACCACAGGCACAACTAATGTCGCTGTATCCGGCATAACCGGCTCGCCTTCCCGGGGTGCCTTAAAAGGCTTGTGTGCGGCCCCGTCTGCTTCCACAATAATTAAGTCAACGCCTGTGCCGGGTAATTCGGCAATAAAATCTTTATCCAGGCCTTTAAGTTTATTTTCCCGGTCTAACCCTACCCCGGCCACTACCAGGGGAAAGGAAGCTAAGTTACTTTTTATCTCAGACAGAAGGCGTTCTGGAGAAGATTCAATGATCAGCTTCAGCATCTGCTCTTGCTCAGGGGCGAAAATCCGTGTCGTAGTGGTTAGCAGCACCTTCCACCCCTGTTTTATCGCTTCTTGCCCGATGGCAAACATGGTGGTAGTTTTTCCACCTGCCCCGGCAAGGGCAACAACGTCACCCTTTTTTATTGAAAAAGCTTCAATAAACTTCATAAGTAAACCTCTTTCTGCATTTGTGGCGCCAATTATTTGTTGATCCTGCCGATCTGGCCAACCCATGTGTTAGCCCAGTGGCGTACGGACTAAGCTTTAATATATTTGTTTAAAAAGTCTATTACTCACTAGCTCTGCTAACGCACCATATTTTTAAGGCCATTTGTAAATCAAATCTCTTATCCGGTTCTTTCAGAGTAAAGCCACCTATTTCACATATCTTCCTAATCCGGTATTTGAAGCCGCTTGGCGTGACAGCCGCAGCCTTGGCTGCCTCTTTAATATTGCTGTCATGACTGAAATAAAGATGAAGGGTCTCTGTCAGTTGAGTGTGGTGCCTGGCGTCGTATTCCAGCAGCTTGCCGAGCTGTTTCTGCATATAAGACAGAAGGTCCTGCTGGTTGGAGTTGTGTATGAGCAGGCCATAAGTACCCAGACTGTCAAAGGAAAGCACAGTATTGTTTTGGTTTAGCCCTTTTATTACTGTTAATGCTTTCTGGGCTTCCTGGTAGGATTGCGCGAAATCCGAGGGTGCATAGCAAATACCCCCAATACCAATCGAAACGGTTATTTTGGGTTTCGAGAAACGCCGGCTAACTTTTGTCTGGATAGCTTGCGCCAGATCAGTACCGGTACAGGTTGCATTTGCTTCCAGCGCGGTGATTACGATAGTGTTATTGCCTTTTGCCGTAACCAGGCCATGAAGGTTACAGGCATTAAGCGCCAGGTTAACCGTTTCGCAAAGATGGCTCTTGAATTGGAGAAGCTGCCTTTCATCCAGCATGAAATTGTCAATTAATCGTGAAAAGTTATCCACATTAATGAGCAGAACACAGTGGAACTGGCTGAGATTATAGCCGAGGTGGCTTGCTCTTTCAATAATCGAGCTTTCGGAGCTAAAGTTACCCGAGATTAAATCGTCAACAAAATCACCTTTAAGACGGTTTTCTGTTTCAGCCACAGCCCGGGTTTGCATCATCTTGAGGGCGAAAACCGTGGCTGCGCGCTCCAAGGTCATCTGATCCAGCCCGGTGAACTTTCCTGAGGTTTTGAAAACGCTAACATAGCCCAGGATATCCTGGCCGGTTATGATCGGGGAAATAAGTCTGGCGAATGGTTTATTGGTTGATTCCGGAGGGAGCATTACCGGTCTTTTTTCCTGGCTCAACGTGACGGCCAGATGGCGGTGGCGACAATTGTTAAAGATATCCCTGGCTGAGCATACTTGAGCCGGCAAGTTCTTTTCTGTTGACATTGTGGGCAAAGAATGAGCGACTGGCCGGAAGAACTGGTCTTCCACAAGGATCGCTCCACCAATGATCCGGCCCACGGTACTGGCAATAGTCGACAGATCGTCTCCGTTTAAGATCATCTTGTTTATCTGCTCGTAGTTGGCTATAGATTGTTTTAGTATTTCATTTTGCTCACGGATCTTGTCGTAGGTCTGCTCTAAGGCTTCACTCAGGTTGGTTTCCTGATAGTAGCGCAGGTCGGGAAGAATTTCATCACCCCACTGGGTTAGCGTTTTCCCGATATAACGGCAGTGCGGGTCGCCCTTGGCAGTGCAGGATACTTCCTTGATGATTACCCGTTCACCAAAAAAAGCCGACATAATACCACTGGCGTAACCCGCCAGTGACCAGCATACCGGTTCTGTGGCAGGGCCGAAATGTTTGAGGTGATGCTCTGCTTCGTAAGAATCATGCCATATGCCTTCGCAAAGCCAGTTGCTTTTGCCTCCGTTGTTTTGGATCTCCAAAGGGGTGACACGGGCCATACCGACAAATGTGTGGGAAAGTACACCTAACTGATAGCTTTCAGCTTTATCGCTCAAGGGAAAATCACGCATGGAGTTTGCGGCATCGTGGTAACCGGCGGAAAAACCGTAGCGAATTAAAAGCCCCTTGGCTTGTTCTGTACCCAAGGTACAGATAATGTCTTTGCGCAGATTGCCGAGCGCGTCGGTATTAAGAATCAGCACCCGGTTATTTTTGATGTAATTTTTTCCTGCCTCGGATTGCAATCTTAATAGTTTGTCAAAATGTATATCCTGAATAATCAACCACACCCCCTTAGAAACGTGTCCAGTCTTCAGCCAGTTAACGTTAATTATTGTTCTTAGATTAGTCATTATAGGCTAATCCTGGTTTTATGTACATAAATATACCATATTGAACTGCTAACAAAAACCATTAAGCTGGATAGTATTCTACTGAATATTCTGTCTTGTTGGATAGTTGAAATAGTTCTGACTTGTGTGATAATTTTTATGTCAGTAAATCAATGGGCAGGATTCTTCAGTATACATGCTTATTGATAAAAAAATCATGGAGGTGGCTAATTATTGTGTTCAAAGCGTAGACACTTACTGGAACCCATTCATGGAGACTATGCCGTTAGACAAGCTGAAGGAAATGCAGTTGACGAAATTCAAAAAGATTTTTAAGTGGGGCTATGAACATTCGAGACTTTACCGGGGCATGTATGAAGAAGCCGGCTTAAGGCCAGATGATATTAAGACCTGGGACGATGTCTTGAAGGTACCGATGCTGGAAAAGGACAAATACCGCAAGGCTCAGGCTAAGCAACCATGGCCTTATGGCGATGCCCTGTGTGTGCCGCTTGAAGAAGTCACAGAATACCACCAGACCAGCGGCACCACGGGACAGCCGATATATGTACCGGATACCTGGCAGGACTGGGAATGGTGGACTGAGAGTTGGTGCTACATTCTGTGGGCGCAGGGTTTCAGGGAAACCGACAGGGTATTTTTGCCGTTCGGTTATAACAATTTTATCGCCTACTGGGCCGGCCATTATGCCTGTGAGAAGATCAGCGCTGAAGTTGTCTCAGGCGCATTGCTGAACACTGAAGAAAGATTATTGAAAATGAAAGACCTCAGGGTCACCGCTTTTATGGCTACGCCTACTTATGTGCTTGGTTTGGCGGATGGCGCTCGGAAAAAGCTTAATATGGATCCGAAGGAATGGGGAATCAAGAGAATCCTGTGCGCCGGAGAGCCGGGTGCGAGTATTCCTACCACCAAGAAAAGGATGGAGGATGCGTGGGGCTGTGATGTATTCGACCATATCGGCGCGACCGAAATCGGCGCCTGGGGATTTGAATGTACTTCTAAGCCGGGTGGCATGCATATTAACGAAGGTTTATTCCTGATCGAACTGCTGGATCTGGAAACCGGGCAGCCTGTCGAAGAGCCAGGCAAACTTGGGAAAGTTGTCATTACTGCTTTTGACAAGATGGCCCAGCCCTGCATCCGCTATGACAGTAAAGACGTGGCCATGTGGGGTGAGCCCTGCCAGTGCGGCCGCACCTTCCGCGTGCTGAAAGGCGGGATCCAGGGCCGGATCGACCATATCACCAAGGTTAAGGGTGTCCTGTTTAGTCCTGTTGCGGTGGAAGAAGTAGTACGCAGCATGCCTCAACTGGGTGATGAGTATGAATTGATTGTCGATAAAGTTGGAGATATCGACCGGATTACCTTAAAGTATGAACTGGCTCCCGGCTGTGAGGGCCAGGAAAAAGAAACAGAAACCGAACTGGCCAGATTGTTGAGACTGAAGACCAACCTGAACTATGAATATGAAAGTCATCCTTATGAGTCCTTGCCCAGGTACCAAGTAAAAGCCAAGCGCTTTAAAGACCTCAGAAATAATCATTAAAAAGGGGTGATATAAATGGCAGCACAAGTTAACCTCCGCGAAATAGCCAATGCAATTTCGAACATCATGCAAGAAGTTGACAAGTTAAAAGAAATGGGTAGCGGCATTAAATGTGTTGAAATGAATGTTGTGAGAATGTCTGCGATGATCAAAATGTTGGAACTTGATATTACTGATGTTGCCGATGTGTTAGGCGCTTAGTTTGGCCTTCCTTAAAACGCTTGACGGATCTCGGTGCTATAACATGCGACTAAAGTAATTGTTGCAGTCGTATAGGGATCCGTCAAACCTTCTTTTAAAAAGTGCAAATGACAATTTTGAGAAGCGGGTGCAAAAAATTATATTGCGGTTAATGCAAAACGAAAAAGAGGAGGTTTGCTATGTACCTACCGGATTTTGAGTATTATGCACCTACAAGCTTGTGGGAAGCGTGCGGGCTTCTAGCGCAATTCGGCCCCAGGGTAAAAGTAATCGCGGGTGGGACTGACGTCTTACCCAAAATGAAACAAGATATCCTGGCGCCGGAGGTACTGGTATCACTTAAAAACCTCAGCCAGTTGACTGATATTTTTTATAAAAAAGGAAAAGGAATGGTTATCGGAGCCCGGGCTACTCACAATAACCTGGTTAATTCACCAGCCCTACAGGAAAAGTATCTTTCAATTTGTGAGGCCGCCCACCACATGGCCAATAACCAGATCAGAAATATGGGAACGGTGGGGGGCAATATTGTGAACGCCGTACCCTCCGCAGACCTGCCTCCCATCCTGATTGCCCTTGGCGCTGTGGTAAAGCTGTTCGGAACCGATGGGGAAAGGACTGTTTTACTGGAAGAGTTTTTTACCGGACCGGGTAAGACTGTGCTCAAACAAAACGAAATCCTAACCGAAATTGTTATCCCCGATCAATCCTTTACCGGCAGTACCTATATAAAATTCGGGCTGCGCCGCTCAGGCGCCCTGGCAGTAGTTGGGGTGGCCGTCGCAGTTTCTATGCAAGGGGATATTTGTAAAGAGGCCCGGATTGTCCTGGGTGCTGTGGCCCCTGTACCCATGCGGGCTAAGAAAGCAGAAGAATTGTTAAAGGGCAAAGCAGTTACCCAAGAACTGCTGGAAGAGATCGGTGTGTGTGCTGCCGGTGAAAGTAAGCCCATCTCTGATATTCGCGGCTCGGCCGAATACCGGAAGGATATGGTGCGGGTTTTTACTAAGCGTGCCCTATCGAAAGCAATTAAAGAAGGACACTGCTAAGAGAAGGGGGGAACAAAATTTATGAAGGCGATTACAGACAAAAATGGCGTAAAGCGTTATCTGATCACTCTGAACGTCAATGAGGACGGCTACACTAGAGTTGTTAAAGCTAATACCACCTTGGCTAATGTCCTGCGTGATGAACTGGACTTGACCGGGACTAAAAAAGGCTGTGAGTTAGGCGACTGCGGGTCATGCACTGTCCTGCTGGACGGTAAGCCGGTAGACTCCTGCCTGGTACTGGCGGTAGAGGCGGACGGTTGTGATATTGTCACCATCGAGGGACTGGCGCAGAATGAAAAATTGGATAAGCTGCAGGAATCCTTTGTGAAAAACGCGGCGGTGCAGTGCGGCTACTGCACGCCGGGCATGATTATGTCCGCCAAGGCTTTGCTTACTCGCAAACCCCGCCCCAGCGAAGAAGAAGTGCGCGAAGCAATTGCCGGCAACCTGTGCCGCTGCACAGGCTATGTCAATATTGTCAAGGCCGTGTTGGCCGCGGCTAACGAGCAGTAAAGGAGGTGAAAAAATATGGAGGCAAAAACAAGGACATCCTACACAGAATACAAACCAGAGGAGATAAGCGAGTTTAAGATAAAGGATGAGAAATACTCGGTTATAGGTAAAAGTGTACCCAAGATGGACGGGCGTGTTAAGGTTACCGGCCAGGCGAAATACACCGGAGACCTGAAGTTTCCAAATATGCTGGTGGGGAAAATCCTTCACAGCCCGTATGCTCACGCCAAAATTTTGAGCATAGACACATCAGCGGCGGAAAAACTCCCGGGGGTTAAGGCTGTCATTACCCATAAGGACGTGCCCAGCCTGAAGTACGGGATCAGCCCGGCGCGCTGGGATGAGAACATTTTCTGCATTGACAAGGTCCGCTATGTGGGTGATAAAGTGGCTGCCGTGGCCGCTATTGATGAGGATACAGTTTATAAGGCATTAAAGTTAATTAAAGTGGAATATGAGGAATTGCCGGCTGTATTTGACCCGATTGAGGCTATGAAAGAGGGCGCGCCGCAGGTACACGACGAGTACCCCGGCAATATAAACACGGAAATTCACCAGAATTTCGGCGATGTGGAGCAAGCGTTTAAGGACGCTTATTACGTGCGCACCGACCGCTTTGTGGGGAACCGCACCTACCATGCTCCGATTGAGCCCCACTCGGCCATATCGATCTGGGAAGACGGTAAGCTGACTGTTTATTGCAGCACGCAGTCGCCACACTATTTTCAATATTATATCGCCCGGGAGTTCGGCATGAAAATGGGCGATGTGCGGGTGCTCAAGACCTTTGTGGGAGGCGGCTTCGGGGGTAAGCTGGAGCCGACCGCTCTGGAGTTCGCCGGGGCTGTTTTAGCCAGGATGACTGGCCGCCCGGTCAAGATGTTTTACGACCGCGCCGAGATGTTCACTCATAACCGGGGACGCCATAAGGTGGTTATGGAGATCACTACAGGCGTGGATAAAAACGGTAAGATCCTCGGTGTGCACGCCAACTTCGTTCAGGACGGCGGTGCTTATACCAGCCTCGGTATTGCCACTGCTTACTATGCCGGGGCCATGCTGACCCTGACCTATGACTTTGTCAACTATAAATTTGATATGACCAGGGTTTATACCAATCTGCCGGCCTGCGGCGCCCAGCGGGGACACGGGGCGCCCCAGCCCAGGTATGCTTTTGAGTGTCACCTGGATCACGTCGCTGAGCATCTGGGGATTGATCCCATTGAACTGCGTTTGCGGAATGCCCGCCGGCCGAATACAATTACCCCCAATGAATTCGGTGTCCAATCCTGCGAAATGAAGGCCTGCCTGGAAAAAGCGCGGGAGATTTCAGGCTGGCAAGATAAGAAAGGCAAACTGCCCAAGGGCAGGGGGATTGGGATTGCCACAGGCAGTTTTGTTACCGGCGCCGGCTACCCAATTTACAGGACAGATCTACCCCACGCTTCAGCCATGATTAAGGTGCATGAGGACGGCACCGCCGCCACCCTTTATACCGGGGCTACTGATATCGGGCAGGGTTCCGACACCATCCTTTGCCAGATGGCCGCGGAGGCGATGGGGTTCACTTATGACAATATGAAGATAGTAACCGCTGATACTGAAACTACTCCTCATGATTTTGGCGCCTACGCCAGCCGCCAGACCCTCATGTCCGGCTCTGCTGTAAAACAGGCCGGTGAAGAGGTCAAGGCGCAGGTTTTGGAAATGGCTTCGGTCTTGATGGAAGTGGACGTTGATAACCTGGACTGCCGGGATGCAGTAGTATATTGCAAGTCAAACCCTGAAATCAGGAAGACTTTTGGAGAAGTCGCGAGAACGTTCTTTGTTAAAAGAGGCCCGCTGGTCGGGCGTGGAGTTTATGCCCCGCCCAAGCTCGGCGGCAAATTCAAGGGAGCTCCGGTAGGAACTTCGCCGGCCTACAGCTTCGCAGCGCAAATCAGCGAGGTTGAGATCGATGAGGAGACCGGGGAAATCAATGTTAAAGAAGTTTGGGATGTCCACGACTGTGGCATGGTGATTAACCCGGCGCTGCTTCACGCTCAGGTACACGGCGCTCTCTATATGGGTATGGGCGAGACAGTGTGGGAAGAGGTTGTGTTTGACAATAAAGGAAAGCTCCTCAACGGCAACCTGGGAGAGTACCGGATGCCGACGTCGTTAGATATGCCTAAGATTGTATCGGAACTTGTGGAAAGCAGTGAGCCGGCGGGGCCATGGGGCGTTAAGGAAGTTGGCGAAGGCGCTACCATCCCCACTATGGGTTGCTTTTCCAACGCTATTTACGACGCCATGGGTGTGCGTGTGAGTAGCTTGCCACTAAGTTACGAAAAGGTATGGCGCGCTTTAAAGGAAAAGCGGGAAAAGGAAGGCATCCAAAAATAGAGAGCCTATAAGTGGCGGCATGCCGCCACTTATACAAGAAGAGCCACATATCCAATGAAAAGGCCGAGTATTAGCCAAGTTATTCTATTCTAGTCGCTTAAAAAACGGCATAGAAGTTTGTTTCCAAAAGAGCATAGCCTCCCTAATCGTCATTTATACTGATTTATAAATTTCCATTAATTATCCCCTGGGAGGAATTACCTTGTTTTGAGAAAGGAGGGGAGAGAACAGATTGACCCGGGAAATTATTTTAGAAACCAGTGTTGCTGATAATCCAAAATTCAATTAAGGGGGGTATTATATTGTATCGTGACTTACGCTCGTTTTTAACCAAACTGGAAGAAGAAGGACAGCTCGTTCATATTACTGATGAAATTTTACCGGAACCGACTATCCGGGAAATTGGCCGCGCAGCCTGCGATTTGCCAAACGGCCCGGCAGTGATGATTGAAAATATTAAAGGTCACCCGGGTAAGCGGGTGGTATTAAACGTCCATGGTTCTTGGGCTAACCATGCTTTAATGTTGGGTATGGATAAAACTGCCACAGTTAAGGAACAGTTTTTTAATCTGCTCGAAAAATGGGATAGGTATCCCGGTGAAGTTAAATATGTTGGCAAGCCGGCTTGTCAGGAAGTTGTAATTAAAGATAACATCAACATTGATGAGATGTTGCCGATGTTCCGGATTAACGCTTATGACGCCGGTTGCTTCTTTTCAAAAGCATCGGTTGTTACCAAAGACCTTTTTGATCCGGACAGCCTTGAAACAGAAAACGTAGGAACGTACAGGTTGCAGGTGCAAGGCAAAGATATCATTGGCATCCAGGCTTTACCTTTCCATGATATTGCCAGACATGTTACCAAAGCGGAAGAAATGAATAAGCCATTGCCTATCGCTATTTGTTTAGGTGTTGATCCGGTGCTCACATTTATGGCCAGTACACCGATCAATTACGATCAATCAGAGTACAAGTACGCTGCAGCAATTAACGGTATACCTTGTGAAATCGCTAAAGCTCTGACAAGTAATCTTGATATCCCGGCAAATGCCGAGTACGTGATTGAAGGCGAAATCATCCCACGTCAGCGGTTCGCGGAAGGGCCATTTGGAGAATTCCCAGGCAGTTATTCAGGCACTCGCCTCCAGACGCGGATTAAAGTGAAATGTATCACCCATCGTAAAGATCCTATTTTCGAGAACCTCTTCATGGGGCGTCCCTGGACTGAAATCGACTACCTGTTAGCGCTTAATACCTGTGTACCGCTTTACAAGCAGTTGAAAGAGACCATGCCTGAAATAGTCGCAGTCAATGCTATGTATCAGCATGGCTTAACCGCTATTGTTTCCACTGCTAACCGTTTTGGCGGCTATGCCAAGTCTGTTGCTTTCCGTTTGGCTTCTACACCGCATGGCATTTCCTACTGTAAAAACATCATCTTAGTTGGTCCGGACGTCGATCCGTTTAACTTGGAACAGGTCATGTGGTCCTTATCTGCCAGGGTGCGTCCCGACAAAGACGTTATTGTCATTCCTTACACACCTGGCATGCCGCTTGATCCCACCTCGGAACCGCCCGGCATGGGAGGTAAATTTATTATTGACGCAACCAACCCGGCTCCTCCAGATCTGATTTTGCGCGAAACAAGGCTAATTGATAATCCTAATTCAAAAGGTTTCGAGAAAATAATTTCTGATCTCCAAAAAAAGGCTTCAGTTAAGTAGTTTCATAAATTATATCTCAGATTATTATCGGGATTAATTAAAGGAGGATAAATGCATGAAGTGTGTGCGTTGTTTACACGATACCGCAGCGAAATTTGCTGAAGCTCCCGATGGCAGTGGCGCTTGGGAGATGTATGTTTGCAGCCGTTGTAACTTTACGTGGCGTAACACAGAAGAGGATGAAGTAATTAATCCAGAAAAGCGCGATCCGTATTTTCAACTCAAAGGAAACATAGAAGATCTTCAAGTTCTGGTGCCCGTTCCTCCGCTAAAAAAGAGCTAGTTCTTTCCTAATTGCATTAGTCAATGCACAGATAATGTATACGTTTTATAGAAAACAGTGGGGTATCACCTTGTCGCCCTTTTTAAACTAACATCCCGGGTGAGACCCCACTGAATGTAAATTTTGCCCTGACAAAATCAGGTTTTTTATGGTTATTTAAGCGGACAGAAAGATAGAACTGGAGGGATTACTGTTGACCAGAATAGTAGTGGCAATATCAGGTGCCACCGGAGCAATATACGGCATCAAGCTTCTTCAGGAATTTAATAAAGCAGCTATAGAAACGCAACTAATCATAAGTAACTCAGCCCAAAAAACAATTGAACTGGAAACTGATTATTTATTGGATGATATCGGGAAAATGGCCAGCCATCAGTTTTCTAATAGTGATATTGCTGCCCCACCGGCAAGCGGCTCCTTTTTACATCAGGGAATGGTAATCGCTCCTTGCAGTATGAAAACTCTTTCCGCGATAGCCAACGGATATGCAGATAACTTAATTAACCGTGCCGCTGATGTAGTAATTAAAGAAAGACGCAAGCTGGTCCTGCTGGTGCGTGAAACCCCGTTAAGCCCGATCCACCTGGAAAATATGCTTAAATTGTCCAGACTCGGAGTAATAATCATGCCTCCGGTACCTTCCTTTTATCACCGTCCGAGGACAATAGAGGATATTATCAAGCAAATGATAGGCCGGATATTTGATCAATTGGGAATCGAAAATTCCCTGCTCAATAGATGGCCTATTAAATAATCTATTTAGCAGATGACCCGGCTGGGATAAAACCATCATACTAAAAAAAGCTAACTGAATATTCAAATTTCTCAACTTTATGAAAAAAGAAGGTGCGTTAAACGTGTATAAAATTATCTGTCCGCATTGCTGCCGGGAAAGCTTTTCGGCGTCCAAGAAGAGATGGTTGAGCAATCCGGCCTGCCCTTACTGTGGTAACAGTATGCATGATTCTACAGCGTTGGAAGGCGAATATGGGTTCGGTGTATTGGATAATGAAACTACTAGCCGCGCTATTTCTGCCGATAAGCAAGGGGAATAGGTATCCAAGGGGAATATTGCACTTCAGTCTTAATGCCTGTCCGGGTATGAAGGTTGAGGATGTTGACCCATGTCACAGGGTGTGAGCATTTTACAATTTCTGGTAAGGATCCGGGAATAGCGGCGGGGTATTGAAAGTATATCTTTCTTATGGAGGAGGTTTTCGGCATGGATTCGGAATTAATAAAAACATTGCTTTCTCTCAGAGAAGCTGGTGAAGATGCAGCTCTGGCAACAGTTATCCGGGTAACGGGCTCCACCCCGCGGAATGCCGGTGCTAAGATGCTGGTACTCAAGGACGGACGGGTTTACGGGACCATCGGCGGCGGATGCGGGGAAGCTGAAGTTAAAAGAGAGGCCCTTGACGTACTGAATCTTAAAGTTTCAAAAAAACACAGGCTGGATCTGACAAACGACGTTGCCGCCGGGGAGGGTATGGTCTGCGGAGGTACAATGGAAGTCTTTATTGATTTCCTCAGTTGCGAGGATAACGAGTCCAGGCTGGTTCTATTGGCCTATCTTGCCTCTTTGCAAAAAAAAGAACCTCTCCTACTGGTAACAATAACTGACATTGATGAAGGAAAAAAGCAGCTTTTAGGACGGAAAATGGCCTTTTTACCGGCAGACAATGAGGCCGGGGAATTGGGGGCATTAGAAATAACAGAACAAGCCCGCATTCTTGCCGGACAGTTCCGGACGGCGAGGGAACCCGGGCTGATCACTCTTACCGCCGAAGCAACGCAAAACAAGATAGAAAAACTAGAGTTGTTATTTGAGCAGGGTATTGTGACACCTCAAATATTAATTTTAGGAGGGGGGCATATTGCCGGGCCGCTGGTAAAAATGGCCGCCATACTTGGTTATAATACCACTGTTGTTGATGATCGGCCCTCTTTTGCCAACATGGCTCGCTTTCCTGAAGCAGGACAAGTAATCTGCACTGGTTTCGAATACTATTTAAAAACCCTGGAAACTGGTGATGACACCTTTATTGTGATTATAACCAGGGGACACACGCATGACCTGGGGTGCCTCCGTGAAGTGATCAACAAGCCCGTAGCATACATTGGCATGATCGGCAGCCGCAGAAAAATAATGGGAGTTATGACACAACTAGAATCAGAAGGAATTTCTATTGAGCGATTGAAAGAGGTTTTTGCGCCAATTGGCCTGGATATAGGCGCTGAGACGCCGGAAGAGATCGCCTTAAGCATCCTCGCTGAGATTGTTAATGTATGGCGCGAAGGGAAGTTAATTAAAAACAAATTTTTTAAAGTAAAAAACTGAATACTTCTACGTATTACTATTATATTTAAATACTGATATGGTTCCGTTTTACAATCTGAAAGATGAGAAGCCACAATACCATAGGGTATGTTTCTAATCTCGAAGCTTTTAAATGTTGACAGAAAACATTGTAAATATTAAAATTTCTGTAAATGCATGTACTAAAAAATGTTTAAGAAATGAGGTTTTGGCATTTTGATTGCGGGGGTGGTGCTGGCTGCTGGTGCATCGTCCCGTTTGGGTGTACCAAAACAACTGCTTGCCTATCGAGGAAGACCGATAATCGCTCATGTCGTTGAAAACCTGCTAATGTCGCAGTTGGATGAGGTTGTTGTTATCCTAGGCAGCCGGGCTGAACAGGTGATGGAGGTGCTGGCTGGATATTCTATCAGGATTATAAATAACCATGAATTTGCCGCTGGTCAAAGCACCTCGCTGAAGGCCGGTATAATGTCGCTAAGTAGCGCCACGCGGGCTGCGTTGTTTGCCTTGGGAGACCAGCCGCTGGTGAGCGTGCAGACAATTAATCTGCTTATCCACTATTACTGGTTAACAGGGGGAATTGTAGCTCCTTATTTTAAAGGTAAAAGGGGAAACCCGGTTTTATTTGACAGGGATTTTTTTGGAGAGATGTCCTTCCTTTCGGGTGACGTTGGCGCAAGGGAAGTTATCCGCAGACATTCTAAAAGCCTGGTTAGGGTGGATGTTGAGGACAGCGGGGTTGTTTTTGACGTGGATACATGGGGTGATTATCATGATTTGGTAACTGGTTGGGAAAGATGATGCGTATGATACTGATTATTTCTGCTTAATAATCATCGAAGGAGGCGTGAAATTGTCTGCGCCTGTGATAGATTTTCATATTCATCCGGTTTATTACGAGAAGTACACCCCGTCGGCGGAGGAGTTTGTAAAAAATAATCATAACGTGGAGGATTGGCCGGCTTTTGTAAAAAAATATAGTGACGCTGATGAGTTTACCTCGTATCTGACTGACAACGGAGTGGATTTCGGAATTGTGCTGGCGGAGTTGAGTCCGATAACCACCGGGATTTGCACTAATGAATACGTGTCTGAATTTTGCCGGGGGCGGGACCGCCTGATTCCGTTTGCCTGTGTTAATCCTTACATGGTAAACGATGCCGGCGGGGAAGTGGAGAGGCTGGTCAAAGAAATGGGTTTCCGGGGGTTAAAGCTTTACCCTACCTATAATTATTTTTACCCGAATGAATCGCTGGTTTACCCAATCTATGCCAAGGCTGAGGAGCTTGGCATACCGGTGATGCTGCACACGGGTTCTTCAGTTTTTCAAGGGGCCAGGCTTAAATACGGTGACCCGCTGTTTTTTGATGATGTGGCGATTGACTTCCCCGCTCTTACCTTGCTGATGACCCATTGCGGACGGGGCTTGTGGTACAATAAGGCCTACTTTCTTTCCCGCCTGCATAAAAACCTTTATATGGAAGTGACCGGATTGCCCCCACAGAAACTGCTGGAGTATTTTCCCGAATTGGAGCGCAATGCCGATAAGGTGATATTCGGTTCGGACTGGCCCGCCGTGGCCAGCATCAAGTCCAACATTGAAGCTGTCAGGGCGCTCCCTTTAAAGGAAGAAACCAAGGAAAAAATCCTGGGCGGGAACGCCGCCCGGCTGCTAAAGATGACAGAATGGTGATAAACTATGACCTTTGAAATATAAATTAGCGGTGATTTTGACCTAATTCAAAGAGCGAGTGAGCCTGAGGATATAAATAGCAATCCCGTATCACTTTGATAGTGATACGGGATCTCTTTTTGAATCATTATGGGATTAGCGTTTTGCTGGTTGCCTTTTGACACAGGTAGGAGTCTTCAGGGCAGCCCCTACTATTTTGTTTACAATAAACTGTCTGTGATGGTATATTGATTAATGTTGATTGAATATAGTTAATTGGGCAAAACCGGGAGGTTAAGGATGATAATAAAAGCTAAACCGATGTCGGTGTTAAAAGAGGAAGCGGTGCGGCTGCATAAGAAAAACCGGGGTAAAATATCTGTGGAAAGCAAGGTGCCGGTAAAAGACGAGTATGACCTTTCCCTTGCTTATACGCCGGGTGTGGCGGAACCGTGCCGGTTGATTCACGAGAAAAGGGATTTGGTTTATGAATATACGGGAAAAGGCAATCTAGTAGCGGTGGTTACCGACGGTACCGCCGTGCTCGGGCTGGGGAATCTCGGCCCGGAAGCGGCTCTGCCGGTAATGGAAGGGAAAGCCGTGCTGTTTAAAAAGTTTGCCGGTGTTGACGCTTTTCCCATTTGCGTCGGTACAACCGATGCCGCTCAGATCGTCGAGTTTGTGAAATTGCTCGCGCCTGCCTTCGGCGGCGTCAACCTGGAGGATATCGCCGCTCCGGCTTGCTTTGAAGTCGAACAAAGGCTGAAGGCTGAAACAGACATACCGATTTTTCACGATGACCAGCATGGCACGGCGGTGGTAGTGACTGCCGGCTTAATTAACGCGCTCAAGCTGGTAGGCAAAAAGCCCGAACAGATAACAGTGGTGATTAATGGCGCCGGCGCTGCGGCGATAGCCGTTGCCCGCCTGCTGCACAGCCTGGGTGTGCCGGTGATAAAAATGTGCGACAGCAAAGGGGCGATTTATCCCGGCCGCCGGGACGGGATGAATAAGCACAAGGAAGAAATTGCTTTGCTGGCGAACCGGCAGGGCAGTTCCGGCGCACTGGCCGATCTGCTGGCGGGCGCTGATGTATTTATTGGGTTGTCGAAAGGCGGGCAGCTGAATGGTCCGATGGTTTCCACCATGAGCTCCGGTCCCATAATATTTGCGCTGGCTAATCCGGAGCCGGAAATTTATCCGGAAGAGGCTTTGGCTGCGGGCGCTGCCGTTGTGGCTACCGGCCGGTCGGATTTTTTTAACCAGGTTAACAATGTCCTCGCTTTTCCCGGTATATTCAGGGGCGCCCTGGATGTGCGCGCCAGTGACATCAATGAAGCGATGAAGGTTGCCGCGGCGCGGGCGATTGCCGGCACGGTGGCGGAAGAAGAGCTGTGCCGCGAATATATTATTCCCAAACCGTTTGACTCGCGGGTTGCGCCGGCAGTGGCAGAGGCGGTGGCAAGGGCGGCGCATAACAGCGGAGTATCCAGGGTGGATATGGACCCTGTGGATGTGGCTGAAAGAACCAGGATGCTGTTGAAACTGCAGAACAACGTCTGATTAACAAGGAAAGGCAAGAGGGGACAGCAGGAGGCAAGGGGGACGGTTCTCTTTGTCTCACCCTTTCTTTGGTGAGACAAAGAGAACCGTCCCCCTTGCCTCCCCGGTATGGATAATAATGGGGGTGTTATGCATGGCGGCGCGGAAAATAATCGTCGCGATCACCGGCGCCACTGGTGCGATATATGGTATTAGACTGCTGGAGGCTCTTAAAGAATGTCCGGATGTGGAAACTCACCTTATCTTGAGCAACTGGGCGGAGAAAACCATCGCGTTGGAGACGAACCGTTCGGTTGAGGCAGTTCGCCAAATGGCTTGCCGCAGCTACGATCTGCTGGACATGAAAGCGCCGGTAGCCAGTGGATCGTTTCCGGTCGGCGGTATGATCGTTATTCCTTGCAGCATGAAAACGTTGGCGGCGATAGCCCATGGCCTGGCTGAAAATCTCATAATCCGGGCTGCCGACGTAATGCTGAAGGAACGGAAAAAGTTAATTCTGGTTCCGCGGGAGACCCCCTTAAGCACGATTCATATTGAAAATATGCTGACGGTAACTAAGGCCGGGGCGTGCCTGATTCCGCCCATGCCGGCATTTTACAACCATCCGGCCACCATTGATGATCTGGTCAATCACCTGATCGGGCGGGTAATGGACCAGCTTGATTTGCCTCATAACCTGTCGCGGCGCTGGTGCGGAATTAGCACTTTTTAACTAAAGCCATGGCTCATTTGTGTTATTGCTTGAAGTATAGTAGAATATTATTAAGAAGTAATTTACCTGATTAATTAGATGGTATCCTTGCAACTAAATATATTTTGTAAGTTGTTCTTTTTTTAGCCAGGTTTGGGAAATCGCTCACATGATTTCTCTTTGTCCTGGAATAGGAGGGGTGATATGCCCGCCCGCAAGCATGCGAAAAAAATTTATGAACATTTTAACAAAATAGTCGCCGACCCCGTACTTCAGATAAAACGATTAAAAAAAACCGGCTCGTTTAGAATTATCGGCTGGGTTCCCACAGATGTTCCGGAAGAACTGATTCACGCCGCCGGCGCTCTCCCTATTGGCATCGTTGCTTTAGAGAGGCAAGCCGTTTCACTTTCCACGCCACATATGCAAGTCTGGTCTTGTTCCCTGATGCGATGTGCCCTGGGTATGGCCTTGGAAGGCTCGTTTGATTTATTGAACGGCCTGATCATCCCGGTTATTTGTGATACCACGCGAATGGTGACAGGTATTTGGAAACAGGTAAAGCCTTATGCGTTTATGGATAACTTTTTATTGCCTAAACAGGTTGACCGGCCAAGCGCGAAAGATTATTTAATTGGAGAAATGGGCCGCTTAAAGGCGCGTCTTGAGCAATTTATGGATCGCACGATTACCGCGAGTGAGCTCTGCGCCAGTATCAGACTATACAACCATAACCGGTCGGTAATGCGTAAACTGTTTTCCCTGCACACTGAGCATCCTGAACTTTTAAGCAACAGGAATATGTACAACATTATTAAATCATCAATGTTGATGCCAAAGGAACTGCACACGAATATGATTGCGGAGCTGTGGCGGGAACTCGAAAAGAAAGTTGATGACAACAAGTCCGCCGGTAAAAAATGCCATGTGCGTTTGCTGCTGTCGGGCAAGGTCTGGGAACCTCCCGTAATCATGGATATCTTTGATGGTTTAGATATTGTTTCGGCAGGCGACGATTTTTGCACGGGTTACCGTTATATTGCAAACGATGTGCCTGAAACCGGAGAACCGCTAAGAGCATTGGCGGAACGCCAGTTTAACCGCCTTCCTATCGCCGCTTTCGCCGGTAAGAGTGGGGATAGGGCAAAGAGCATAATAAAAATGGTTGAGGAAACACATGCTCATGGAGTGCTTTTTGTGCACTTGAAGTATTGCGAACCTGAAAATTTTGATTACCCGATGCTCCGCGACGATTTATCTGCCTACGGCATTCCGAATTGTCGTATTGAAACTGAAATTGACAGCTTGCCTGGGGAGAATTATTTTGAGCAGATTAAGGCGTTTATTGATAGTATAGGTGGAGTGGTATAAGTGGTCGTAAGTCCTTCTTTCAAGACAACCAGCTTATTTAAGCAAATGATGGCCGAGTATCATGAGCGGGGTGTCGCCGCCAAGGAAAAAGGCATCCCTGTGGCCTGGGTAACAGCTACTTTTCCGGTGGAAATAATTTATGCCGCCGGCTTATTTCCGTATTACCCGGAAAATTTCGGCGCCCGCATCGCGGCTAAAAAAGTCGCCGATCGTATATCCGCGGCCGCGGAGGAAAAGGGCTATTTCCCCGACCTCTGCGCTTACGCCCGGTGTGGGATTGGAAACGCTTTTTCTGTTGAACGTCCGGCTGGTGAGGTCTTGAAGCCGGACGTGGTTTTTTGCTCCAACGCCCAATGCGGCAGTTTGCAGAAGTGGTTCGAAGCGGCAGGCAGGTATTATCAGGTGCCGTTTTTTCTGATTGACACGCCTCTTATTGAGAATACGCCGACTACTTTGATCAAGCGGTACATTGTTGAACAATTGCATGAATTACTGGATTTTCTTGAGCTTTATACGGGGAATACGTTTAACTTCAGCCGTTTGGCTGAAGTTATATCCTTATCTAACGAAGCCTGCCGCTTGTGGAATGAAATTCTTAATATGGCGGCGTTAAAGCCCGCTCCTTTCGGCTATTTTGACGCTTGTTACCACCTGGCGCCCATCGTTGCCTGGAGGGGTACGAAATGGGCTGTTGATTACTACAAGGAACTGAAAAAAGAGTTGGAAGAAAGGCTGGATAACAATGTTTACGTTATCTCTGACGAGCGGTATAAGCTTTACTTTGACCATATCCCGGTGTGGCCGAGATTGCGCTGGTTCTCAAATCTGCTGATGGAAAGAAAAGCGCTGGCGGTTGCTTCTCAATATACCCACTCATGGGCATGGCGGTTTGATCTGAACAGGCCACTGGAAAGTCTTGTGAAAAATTATACGGAAGTGTTTATCAACAGGGGTTATGAGTACCGGCTCCAGCAAAAAATCATTTTAATGAAAGAGTTCAAGGTCGATGGATTTATCTTGTTTTCTAACCGCAGCTGCAAGCCGAAAGCGCTGGGTCTATATGACAAGTACCAGATTATCAGTGACCGCACCGGGTTGCCCGGGGTTATTTTTGAAGCGGATATGTCGGATGAGCGTTATTTTGATGAGGAATACATCAAGAAACTTTTTGCTGAGTTTTTTGACCGGCTTGAGCATAATTCGAATTGAGCGCGGTTGAGAGGATATAATTGCAACGGCTCGGTAATTACTCTGATTCCCGGAATAGGGGTTTTTTCTTTTTTTGTCCTTTTTTAGCACATGATGCTGATTCAAGAGAGAGGGGTGGGGATTGCCGGGTTACGGCGCAGGATGGATATGAAATTGTATTAAGTGATATAAATTTGGTTTTGGTTCAGGATGTGCCCGGCAGGATTATGCCTTTCCAGGCAGAAGTATAGAGATGGACAAAATAAAGGCGCATAGGCGGCTATGCCGCCAATTTTTTCCATGAAATGAAATCCTCCCCCGGCATTTGTAGAATTGGTCCGTGCCGGCCGGCCTGGCCGCAGGACGGGGGCGGGGTGGTATGATTATCAAAAGCAGGAAGGAGGTGGCCAAAGCGAACAACGGAGATAGGTCTTTCATTGTTGCGTATGGTCAAACCCCTATCACTTGGCAAGCCGGCAGGTTTTTTAGCTGATTTTTGATCATGGTTGTTCGCACCTTCTCAAGATGAGGTGTATGGCTTTATTTAAGAATAAATGTGTATAGTAATTACTCAGGAGTCAGAGCAGGTATGAGAGAATACGATTTAAATAAATCATTGCCATTTTCAGCCATCTGATGGTGAAGCGAAGCTTCATGGGGGTCTGACTGCTGAATTGCGAATGCCTGAATAGTAACGTGGTATCAATACTTGGTAGAGGTGGTTGTCTGATGAAAAAAATAATGTCCGGAAATGAAGCTTTTGCCTATGGCGCCTACCTGGCTGGGATAAAAGTAGGCGCCGGTTATCCCGGTACGCCTAGTACCGAGGTTTTAGAAAATTATTCGCGTTATCCCGGCGCGTACGCGGAATGGTCGCCAAATGAGAAAGTAGCGATGGACGTGGGGATCGGGGCGGCTTTAGCGGGGAAACGCGCGCTGGTAACCATGAAACATGTTGGATTAAATGTGGCGGCGGATTCCCTGTTTACCGTGTCCTATACCGGGACAAGCGGCGCCCTGGTTATCGTCAACGCCGACGATCCAAGCATGCACAGTTCACAAAATGAGCAAGACAACAGGCACTACGCCAAAGCTTCCAAGGTAGTCATGCTCGAGCCGGCGGATTCTGAAGAAGCCAAGCGTTTTGTTAAAATCGCCGTCGATATAAGTGAGATGTTCGATACACCGGTTATTTTGCGGTCAACTACCAGGCTGTCGCATTCCAAGTGTGTCGTTGAATTGGAAGATGAGCCGGCTGATGTCGCAGTGGAGCCGGCCGCTTACGAGCGTAACGCGTCCAAGTATGTAATGGTGCCGATGAACGCCCGCCAACGCCGCCTGGTAGTGGAGGAAAGGCTGAAAAAGCTGGCGGAGTACGCCGAAACAACGCCTATCAATTATATTGAGCCGGGCAGCGGCGATATCGGTGTTATTGCCGCGGGAGTGAACTACCAGTATGCCAAAGAGGTTTTTCCGGAAGCGACCTTTTTAAAACTGGGGATGGTATACCCCTTGCCCGAGCGGTTGATCCGCGATCTCGCGGGGCGGGTGAAGCAAGTTGTCGTGGTGGAGGAACTGGACCCTTTCATCGAAGAGCATGTGCGGCTGCTTGGCATTCCGGTCAAGGGAAGAGAAGTGTTTCCCGGCATAGCCGAATTCAGCCAGGGAAGAATTAGAAAGCACGCGGCAGCCACGGGGCTTGTGCCCAAGGAAGCCGATACCCCGATATTTCAGACTTCGCAATTGCCGGTAAGGCCGCCGATGCTTTGCCCCGGTTGCGCCCACCGGCCGGTATTTTACGCTTTGCAGCGCCTCCGCGTGGCGGTAATGGGCGATATCGGGTGCTACACCCTGGGCGCCGCGCCGCCGCTTGGCTCCATGCATTCCTGCATCTGTATGGGCGCCAGCATCGGCAACGTGCATGGCGTTGACCGGGCTGGAGTAAAAGACCGCACCGCGGCGGTTATCGGTGACTCAACCTTTTTTCACAGCGGTATCGCGCCGCTGATTAATTTGATCAGCAATGGCGGCAACAGCACGGTCATTGTCGTTGACAACCGGATCACGGCCATGACCGGTCACCAGCCGCACCCCGGCACCGGCTGGACGATGATGGGCAAAGAGGTGCCCAATGTCAGTATCGATGCCCTGGCGCGCGCAGTTGGATTTAAAAAGGTGGACGTGATCAATCCTTATGATTTCAAACTTGTTATGGATACTATCCGGGAGCATACAAGTTCGGACGAACCTTCGCTGATTGTTTCACAATATCCCTGTGTGCTCAATATCAAGGAAAAGAAACCGGCTCCGGCAGTGGACCTGGATGCCTGCAACGAGTGCGGCAACTGCCTCCGTATCGCGTGTTCACCGATGACCAAGGTGGACGGCGGGGTGAGGATTGACCCCGCTCTCTGCATCGGCTGCGGTTTCTGTGCCAGTGTGTGCAACCAGGGTGCCATTAAGGTTCCTAATTGAGGAGGTATGCAGCATGAAAAATAAATACGACTTCCTGTTTGCCGGGGTCGGCGGCCAGGGGACTATCCTGGCCAGTGATATACTCTGCGAAATTGGCCTGCGTTGCGGTTATGATGTTAAAAAATCCGAAGTGCACGGAATGTCGCAGCGGGGCGGAGCGGTGGAAAGTCATGTCCGCTGGGGAGAGAAAGTTTATTCACCGCTAATTGAGGAAGGGAAAACTGATTTCCTGCTGGCGTTCGAAATGCTTGAAGCCGCCAGATGGCCCCATTATACAGCGGCAAATACGGTCGCCATAATCAACCGCCACCAGATCTTGCCGCCGAGTGTCAACCTCGGACAGGCCCAATACCCGGAGGAAAAGGAGATTGAAAGTATTCTTGCCGGCACCGGAGCGAAGGTTGTCTGGGTAGACGGAGCGGCAAAGGCGCTGGAATTGGGAAACGCCGCTCTCGGCGGGGTGGTTTTGCTTGGCGCCCTTTCCATATATTTAGACGAGCCTGTTGAGGTGTGGGAAAAAACGATAGCCGAACTTGTTCCGGCTAAATTTAAAGAACTGAATATCAAAGCTTTTCAAGCAGGCAGGGAATTAATGCAAAAATAGGCGGCTATTTAAGTTGTCTCACCTGAGTTGACGGCGCTTGCCCGGCGGCTGGTACGCGAGCCCGCGGGCAGGTGCTTTCACCTGGGTAAGCGACCTTTGGGCATACATAAACGGCGATTTTAAGGCCTAATTCAAGGAGCGAGTGAGTCCGGGGATTAGTGATGGATCAAGGGAGGGTATAAAAAATGGCGTTTTATGAGTTTGAGGGAAAAAAGCCTGTTGTTGACGAGAGTAGCTATGTGCACCCGGAGGCCACGATCATTGGCGACGTTACGATTGGAGAAGGCTGCTATATCGGTCCGGGGGCAAGAATCCGGGGGGACTGGGGGTCTGTCGTAATAGGTCCCGGCTCTAATGTGCAGGAAAATTGCGTTATCCATGTGCTTCCCGGGGAAACCGCCATACTTGGTCCCCGAAGCCATATCGGTCATAGCGCTATTCTGCACACTCCCAGGCTGGGAGAGCATGTGCTGGTCGGCATGGGTGCGGTAATTATGGATTTTGCCACTATCGGGGATGGATGTTGTATCGGGGCCGGCGCCGTGATCACCGCGAAGACGAATATACCGCCCGGCAAGCTGGTGGTTGGCGCGCCGGCTAAAGCCGTGGCGGACATTAAAGATGAAATGCGGAAATCGCTTGAAGAAGCAACTGGCTATTACCTGGCGTTGCCGCCCCGCTGTCACCAGTCTTTAAAGCAGGTATCGCCTGAGGATTGCCGGGCGGCTCGGGACTCCTAAGTATTAAATTTTTTTCTTTGCTTGATATTTTCCGAAATTGCCTGGGAACGGCTTTTTACACCCATCTTGCGGTAGATGCTGCGGAGGTGGGTTTTTACCGTGTCCACAGCCAAGTGGGTTTTTGCCGATATTTCCTTGTTTGACAAACCCTGGCTTAGGTATTTAAGAATTTCACCTTCCCTGGGAGTAAGATTCTTGTTATCATCTCTTGCTGGTAAACTGGAATGGTTGAAAGAACTTTGGGCGATCCGGGCGTAGTCGTTAACCAGTTGATCAATCAAGGACGGGTCAATGACCATTTCGCCGCGGAAGGCCTGGTGAATACTTTCCACGAGCTTTTCTTGCGACGCCTGCTTCAGCATATATCCGGTAGCCCCGGCTTGCAGGGAAAGCCTGACCGACTCCGCGTCTTCAAATATGGTAAGCATAATTATTTTTATTCCGGGTACAAGGGAGGTAATTTCACGAGTGGCTTCAATGCCATTCATTTTTTGCATTTTTATGTCCATAAGAATAACATCGGGAACATGGCGTGTAACGAATTCCAACGCTTCTTCAGCGTTCGAACAGCAGCCGATAATATCAATATCCTGTCTTGGCCCCAGCATTGCGACCAGACCTTCGCGGATCATGGGGTGATCATCAACAATCAGCAGCTTGATATTGGACAATGTAAAACCCCCTTAGTTGGCAAGCGGAGTAGGTACGTAGACTGTAACAGTCGTACCCCAACCGAGCTGGGAGTCTATTTTAAAGGTTCCCCCTAACAAGGTGAGCCGCTCCTGGATATTGGCCAGACCCAGGTGGCCGTACAAGTCATCCCGGCTGGGAGGAGTTAAGTTGAAACCGATGCCGTTGTCCTTAACCACAAGCACAGTGTTATTCTCATCGTTAGCCAGGGTAACATGGACCCTGGTGGCCTGAGAATGTTTGATTACGTTTGCCAGGAGTTCCTGCACGATGCGGTACAGCGTTAACTCAAAATTAGCCGGCAGCGATTGTTTTTGGTTTTTCATGACCAGTTCAAAATCTATCTGGCTCTCTTCCTGCAACGTGCGGATAAGCGCCCGGAGCGCGGGGCCGAGCCCGTAGGTGTCGAGCATCACCGGCCTTAGATTGTAAACTATCCTGCGTATTTCCTGAATTTGCTGTCCAAGCAAGTCTTGTATTTTGAATAGTTCGTTTTTATTGTTATCGTCGGCGCTGGTGGATATGGCGAGCAACTGGACCCGGTACCAGATTCCCAGCAAGGCCTGGATGGCCCCGTCGTGGATCTCCGACGCGACTCTTTTACGCTCGTCTTCCTGCGCGCAAATCAATTTTTCCAAAAGCTGCTGCAGCAGCTTTTCTTTTTTGGCCAGGGTATCCACGAGCCTGGTATTTTCCATGGCAATCGAAGTTTCTTTGGCGATTGCGGAAAATATGGCCACCTCCTCATGGTCGAACTGCTTATCCTGGGCCGGCCGGTCCACTTGCATAATCCCGAGCATATTGTTCTTTGAAATGAGCGGAATCAGGAGCACTCTCGCGTAAGAAAAATTTTTGATAATTTCCGGTGGAAAACCTTTTTCAATATTGTCCGGGGTCAACATCACCGGCTGTTGATCACGCATCGCTTTGATAAAGGCCGGGTATGGGGCAAGACCTTTTTGCGCCCTGAATTTCTTTTTGAGTTTTTTATCGAAGCTACCCACGCCGACAGCCGGTATAATCGTCTGATCGGTTTCGTTAAATAAGAAAATGGCACAGCGGGCGTGAAAAAGATCGGCAGTAATTTGAGACACTATATGCAGAATTTGGTTTAAATTCAACGATGAACTGATGGTGCCTACTGTTTCCAGCAAGATGGACAATTTCCTTAAATTTCGGTCTTTTTGCCTGCCGAAAACAGAATCTTGAATGATATTGATGATATGAATGCCAAGCGAGGTAGCTTTGTTTAGATAATTTTGCGCTGTTGCGGGTGAGGCGCTGAAAACGCCGATTTCCATTTTGCTGGCGGGGTCGCAGGCCCGCAGAATGACAGGGATTGTGGTGAAAGAAGAAGGCTGTAAAGAAGCCATTCTTTCCGCCGGATTGTGGCTCGCGCCGAATTGTTCCATATACTTTTTGTAAAAATTACCTGTCGCCGGCTGTTTCTCACACAAACCTTTTCTGGAAACTTGCAGGCAAGCGGTTTGTTTGTTGTTGATGTACAAAATTAGTCCTGCGTGCGTAAATTCAAACGAATCGACAGAAAAGCTTAAAGCTTCCTTTATGGCGGGACATGTTTTTTTAATGTTGTTGAAGCTGGAATTAATTTTGCATACCATGAGCAATTCGGGATGTTCCACATTGCTTTCGGCCATGCTTAATCTAATCACCACCGTGCGGCAGATTCCAAAAATTAAGCCTGTTCCGCCATATTTCATTATAAATAATTTGACGTTCTATTAAAAATCCCTTCAAAATAATTTGTCCAATTATCATACACTGTATGTTTTATGGACAGAATAGATAATTCATAACCGCTTGAGATTCTTTTGATATTTTAAATTTAAAGGCGTAAAGAGTCAACTGCTGTTTGGATTTAAAGATATTTTTGCGCCTTTAAGTGAAAAAAAATATATTTAATATACTTAGTGAATATTAGTACAAAGTTGCAATTAGCGTATAATAAGTTTATAATTCAATTAGTGTTACATAGGGCCTGATAAAATATAAAAAGGAAGCAGGTCAAGTTATATTTTTGCATTTTTTAAAAATTATGAAAAGGGGGGCCGTTTAGCTTTGATTTTTAAAGGTGTACTTAAAGGAAAGGTAGCAATTGTTACCGGGGCGAGAATGGGTATCGGTGAAGCAATTTCAGTAGGTTTGGCACAAGCGGGAGCAGACTTGATGCTAATAAGCCGCCGTATTAGTGAAGAAGATGAGGTTGTTAAGAGCTGTAGGGCGGAAGGCGTCAAAGTGGAAGTCATGCAAGTTGACGTAGCGAACCGCGAGCAAGTGGATGCGATGGTCGCTAGCACCCTGGAAAAGTTGGGCAAGGTTAACATCCTGTTCAATAACGCGGGAGTCAGCAAACCTGGAATGCTCTGGAATATAACTGATGATCAGTGGGACATGGTAGTGGATGTCAACCTCAAGGGAACATTTAACTGCATCGCCGCCGTGGCCAAGCCAATGATGGAACAAAAGAGCGGGGCGATTATTAATGTCACATCATCAGCCGGTCTGCTGGGCACAATCGGACAAGTTAACTATACGGCAGCGAAGGGTGGAGTTTTGGCTTTGACGAAGTCATGCGCCAAGGAACTCGCGCCTTATCAAATTACTGTTAATAATATTGCTCCGATGGCTGAAACAGACATGACCAGAAAGATTATGACGGACCCCAAAATAGCTCCGACCTATCTAGCGCGCATTCCGATGAAACGTTTTTGCAAGCCTGATGAAATTGTGCCATGTATTGTTTTTCTGGCTTCGGACGGCGCACGCTATATCACCGGGCAAACAATTTGTATTGACGGCGGTATGGTCATGCCTTCATAATATAGCTAACTTATTGTTTATCAATAACGGTTAGGAACTTTTTATCGGGAGGGTAAAATATGCCAAAGGACGTGGCTGTAATCGGTGTCGGCCAAAGCGCTTTTGTGCGCGGCTATCAGGGCTCAATTAGAGAACTGGCCTTTGAAGCCTTTAGAGAGGCCATGCAGGATGCAGCAATCAGTGTTAAGGACGTTGGAGCGTCGGTAGTTTGCTCCGCGCCTGAGTATGACAAGCAGCGCACTCCGTCAGGGTTGATTGCCGAGTATCTCGGACTTAACCCGCAGCCTACTTTTATCGTGGAGAATGTTTGCTCTTCAAGCACATCCGGCATAAGAGTAGCTTATGGCTTAATTAAGTCCGGACTGCACGATGTAGTGGTTGTTCTGGGATTCCAGAAAATGTCCGAGATCAGTTCCGCCGACTCTCAGGAGCGGATGGGCCGCGGCGCGGACATTATGTTTGAATCACCGTTCGGCACCTTGATGCCCGCTTATTACGCCATGCATGCCAGGGGACACTTCGCCAAGTATGGCACCACGGAAGAGGATCTGGCGCTAATCAGGGTTAAAGCGGCAAGTTACGGTGTGCTTAATGAGAAAGCGGTCTACCGTAAAGCAGTGACTCTGGAGCAGGCGATGGAAGCCGGCCCGGTTTGCAGTCCGCTGAAAGTTTTTGACTGCTGTGCCAACGCGGACGGCGCGTCGTGTGTGATTATGGCCAGCGCGGATAAGGCAAAAGAGATTTGCAAAGAGCCGGTATATATTTTAGGGCTGGGAGCGGCGACCGCGCCGATGAACGTCACCGGCCGGACTACTTTTGCCGGTCTTGATTGCGCCAAGCTGGCTGCTGACGAAGCTTATGAAATGGCCGGCGTAGGCCCGCAGGATATTGATGTGGCTGAAGTCCATGACTGCTTTACCATCGCTGAGATGATGGCTTATGAAATGCTGGGCTTCGCCGAACCCGGCAAGGGGCCGGAACTAATCCGCAATCGTGAAACCTACAAAGATGGTAAAATACCTGTTAACGTGGACGGCGGCTTGTTGTCGAAAGGTCACCCGATCGGCGCGACCGGCGGTTCGCAGGTGCGCACCATAGTGCTTCAGCTGCGCAACAAAGCAGGCGCGATTCAGGTGCCTGGCGCGGAAATAGGTTTGGTTCATAATATCGGCGGCGTTGGTATTTATGGAAACGTTATTATTTTCGGGAGGTAAGGATAATGGGATTTGAGCGGTTCGGAAGTAAAAGTTTCACGTCTCAAGCCAAGGTAGCGGAATTTGTTGACTACCTGGACAAGGGCGAAGTGGCATACACAAAGTGCCGGACCTGTTCCCAGGCTTATTTCCCCCCGCGGGCTGACTGCGCTAATTGCCTGGGTAATGACATGGAGTGGGTAGCGATTAAGGGTAACGGCACAATAGTGACCTTTACGCATACGATGTACGCGCCCACCGGCTTCGAGGCCGAAGCCCCCTATACTATTGTTGTGGCGGAGTTCGGTGACATTAAAGTTTTAGGACGTATGAACAAGAGCGTGCCTGTTGAATCGTTATCAGTAGGTATGGCTGTGAAAGTGGAAGTTGTCAAGTTGCCTGACGGACAAGTTACCTACGAGTTTCTACCGGCTTAGGGGATAACTGGGCGATGGTATTTCAATTGGCCTAGGCTGGTAGGAGAATATCCTCACATGTTAAGGGGGTGGTTTTTAAAACAAGTTACTGCCACCTTTGATGAGCGGTTTTAGTTGTGAGTTTATATTGTGATAACTTGCTCTATATTTATTAAAAACAGGAGGATGAATATGGATATTTATAAGTGGCCCCGTGAGGAAGGTATTAAGAACCACGATCTTTTCGGCGAAGAGCATTTTGGGACAATGGATCAGGCCCCGTGTGTAGTATATGACAAGAGACCCCTCTTAGACCCGAAGGGCAACGAGGTTAAGGGCCTGTATAACGTTTGGCTGACTCTTAACAACCCGAAGCAGTTCAACTCTTATACCACTGATATGGTGAAGGGCGTCATCGCCGGTTTCCACCGTGCTTCGATGGACCGTGACGTAGTAGCGGTTATCTTCACTGCTGTCGGTGACAAGGCGTTCTGCACCGGCGGCAACACCGTGGAATACGCTCACTATTACAGCATGAAGCCCCATGAGTACGCCCTCTATATGGACCTGTTCAACGGCATGGTTGATGCGATTTATATGTGCAAAAAGCCGGTTATCTGCCGGGCGAACGGAATGCGCGTAGCAGGCGGCCAGGAAATCGGTATGGCCACCGACATTACTATTTCTTCCGACCTGGCCATTTACGGACAGGCTGGTCCCCGTCACGGCTCAGCTCCGGCCGGCGGTTCCACTGACTACATCATGTGGTACCTGGGCGCTGAAAAAGGCATGTGGAACTGCATTTCCTGCGAAATGTGGAGCTCCTACAAGATGCAATATAACGGCATGATCTCCAAGGCTATACCCGTTCTCAAGAAAGACGGCAAGTTTATCAGAAACCCGCAGGTCATTACCGACAAGGTCGTTGAAGACGGCGCTATTGTATACGGCGAGATGAAGACTGGTGACGCTGCTAAGGAAGCTAAAGCCATTATTAAAGAATGTGAAACTGATTTCACCTTGCTTGACGCAGAAGTTAACAAACTTTGCTGGACCTTTGCCAACCTTATGCCGCAGTGCCTGATGTTCTCCATCGACGGCATTCGCCAGAAGAAAAAATTCTTCTGGGATATGTCCAAGCTGCCTAACAGACACTGGCTGGCTGCCAACATGAACGCTGAAGCTTACCTCGGCTTCAATGCCTTCAGTAACAAGAAGCTCACCGGCGGCGTAGATGTCTGCGACTTCCTCGAATATCGTCGTATTTGCGCCGAAGCCAAACCGTATACCCAAGAGCTGCTTGATGCCGTATTGCCGAAGCGTGTTTAATAGTAAGTTAATATCTTAAACCAAGATCTGAGGAAATTTATTATAACTGAAGCGAAGGGGTGGCTAACGCCCCTTCGCTTGTAACGGGAAGGAGGTTTACTCTTGAGCTACGAATTTGTGAAGGTAAAAAACGAGGGCGGTATTGTAAATATCACCCTTGACAAGGCTCCGCTGAATGTCCTGAATATCGCCATGATGGAAGAGTTAATCCTCGCCTTCAAATGGGCGCAGCAGGAAGAAGGGCAAATAATTCTTCTGGACGCGGCCGGCAAGGCGTTTTCAGCGGGAGTGGATGTAGGCGACCATACACCGGACAAGGTTGACGCGATGATCGATGTTTTCGACCGGTTGCTGCTGACCATGTACGAGATGGAAAAGCCGATTGTCTGCGCAGTGAACGGGGCGGCCCTCGGCGGCGGCTGCGAACTGGTCATTTTCAGCGACGTGGTTATCGCTTCGGAAAAAGCGAAGCTCGGCCAGCCGGAAATAGCGGTGGGAGTGTTCCCGCCGATCGCCTGTTACGTAATGCCGCATATTTTGTCCTGGCCCAGGGCGTTGGAACTGCTGCTAAGCGGTGAAGTGATCGGAGCGGCGAGAGCTGAGCATATCGGGCTGGTTAACGCGGTGCTGCCGGCGGAAAACTTCGCCGCAGGGGTACAGGAGTATATCAAGAAATTTCTTGCCAACAGCGGGTTTGTGCTGGCAAAAACCAAAAAAGCGGCGCGTGCCGGCCTGAACAAAGGTTTTGCTGAAGGCTTGAAAGAAATTGACAGAATATACTTGCAAGAATTGATGCCTTCGCATGATGCCAAGGAAGGCTTGACTGCTTTTATGGAAAAACGCAAGCCGGTCTGGACGGGGAAATAAAGAACCGTTGAGAACGCGGGGTTGATTTGATTTTAAATTATTTATTTTTTGGTTAGTCATTTATTTAAATTAAAAGGAGGTAAAACGATAATGGATGTACCGACCAAGATTAATACTTGGCAGATGGTTGAGCCCGGAAAGCTGGAAAAGACAACTATCGATGTGCCGGAACTGAAGCCCGGTGAAGCCCTGGTTAAGATTGCCGGTTGCGGTGTTTGTCACACTGACGTCGGCTACTTTTATGATGGTGTTCCGACAGTGACCAAGCCGCCCCTAACGCTCGGCCACGAGATTGCCGGAACTGTTGTTGCCGGTGAGGCAAGTTTAATCGGCAAGGAAGTTATCGTGCCGGCGGTTATGCCTTGCGAAAACTGCGCCATCTGCGCTGCCGGCCACGGCAACCGCTGCCTGAAGCAGGCGATGCCCGGCAACAGCCTGGGAATTTACGGCGGCTTTTCAGATTACATCCCGGTTCCCGCCGGTGACCTGTGCCTAGTTGAAGACAAGAAAGACTTTTCCTTGGAAACACTGTCCGTTGTTGCCGACGCGATTACCTCTCCGTATCAGGCTGCCATAAAGGCTGGCGTTAAAGAGGGAGACGTTGCGATCGTTATTGGCGGCACCGGCGGAATCGGTGTATACATGACTCAGATTGTCGCCGCGTTAGGCGCCAAAGAAGTTATCGTAATTGCCAGAAATAAAGAAAAATTAGAGCGTGCTCTTAGTTTCGGCGCGACACACACGATCAGCACCCTGGACAAAGACGCTAAGGCGGTTTCCGGTGATTTCAGGGCTTATTCAAAAGAAAAGAAACTGCCTAACTGGGGGCTGAAAATTTTTGAGTGCACCGGGTCGAAAGCCGGCCAGGAAATCGCCCTGGGCCTGCTTACATTCCTCAGCAAATTGATGATAGTCGGTTTTGGCATGGTTAAAACCGAGTACATGCTGTCGAGATTGATGGCGTTTGAAGCTGATATCATGGGTACCTGGGGCTGCCTGCCGCAATACTATAAGCCAGTGCTGAACATGGTGCTTGAAGGCAAAATCCAGGTTAAGCCTTTTGTGGATATCAGGCCGATGAGCACGATCTTAAAGGCATTTGAGGAAGCGCACAGCGGAAAGTTAGTGCAGCGTATTGTGCTGACCCCGGATTTCTAGAATGACCATCCCCCGGCCTTACTGCAATTTTGCATTAATACTGCATTGCTGCAGTTATTAGCTTAAGGTTATGGCTTTAAGATAATGGCCGGGGGTTTATTTGATTTGGTGGATGCATTATTGCATTGTTTGCATTTGCAATTTCGCAATTAATGTCGTATAGAGGCATGTACTCCCCTGGCAAGGATTTTGCAATAAACATATTTTGTGCATGTTATTTTTTTAACATGCGCTAAGCTAAAACGGAGGGGAGGTTTGACAATTAATTTTGATTTAACCGAAGAATTGCAAGACATAAGAAAAGTGGCCAGGGATTTCGCAGTTAAAGAAATACAGCCGACTGTGGACGAGGATGACAAAGCCCACCGGTTCCGCCGGGATTTGGTGCAAAAAATGGCCGACTTGGGCTTCTTTGGTTGTGTCATACCTGAGGAGTATGGTGGGAACGAAATGGGTTGGCTGGCTGCCACCATTATCGCTGAAGAAATATCACGGGTACATGCTTCGTTGCGTTTGCCGTTCAACATGAACCCCAATGGCCCGGGATGCACTATCCTGAGATACGGAACGGAGGAACAAAAGATAAAATATCTGCCCGGCCTGGTTGACGGCAGCTTGCTGGGGATGTTCGCCATTACCGAGCCCGACTCCGGTTCAGACGTGGGTTCAATGAGGACAAAAGCAATTAAGGATGGCGACAGCTATATTGTTAACGGTAATAAGATGTGGATTTCCAACGCCACCGTCTGTGATATGGGATTGCTTTACGCTTATACGGATCCGGCCAAGAAAATTAAAGGCATGACAGCTTTTGTCATTGACATGAATACACCAGGGATCACAATTGAGCCGATCACGGATAAGCTTGGCACCTGGGGCGCGCCGGTTGGTTCGATTACGTTTGAAAACTGCCGTATTCCGGCATCAGCATTGCTCGGTCAAGAGGGGCAGGGCTTTAAGATCTGTATGGAACAGCTGAACGACACCCGCTTGGGCTGCCAGGCCGGCGGTCTCGGTTTGGCGCAGGCTTGCCTGGACGCGGCCTTGAAGTATGCTAATGAGCGGCAGCAGTTTGGCGTGCCGATTGGCAAATTCCAGATGGTCACCGACATGATCGCCCAGATGGCGACTGAGGTTGATGCAGCCAGGTTCTTGGTGTACCGTGCCGCTTTCCTGAAAGATCGAGGCAGGCCTTGTACTATGGAAACTTCCATGGGCAAGTACTATGTTGGTGAAGTAGTAAACAAATGCGCTGATTACGCCATGAAAATTTACGGTTCCTATGGTTACTCCGAGGAATACCCGGTTGCCCGTTATTATCGTGATGCCAAGTCGTATCAGATTGTTGAAGGCACCAGCAACATTCAAAAACTAATCATTGGTGAAACAATGCTTGGCTATCGCAAGCGTATATAGTATTATTATCAAGGTAATGGATTATTAAATATAAGGGGGTTTTCAAATGCACGAAAATTTATACGAGGAACTTGCCCAGAATAGAAAAAGAATTAAAGCCATGGGCGGCGAAAAAGCCGTTGCGAAACAGCACAAAGACGGCAAGTTGACGGCACGAGAAAGAATCGAGTATTTCTTTGACCCGGGTACTTTCACGGAAATCGGCATGTACCTCAAACACAGGGCAACTCATTTCGGCCTGGAAGGCAAAGAAATTCCGGCTGAAGGCGTTATTTGCGGCTATGGCAAGGTGAACGGCCGGATGGTTATGGTCGGCGCCGAGGATTTCACCTCCATGGCAGGTACATTCGGCGAATACCACGGCAAGAAATTTGCTGCAGCTATCGAAATGGCCAAGGATATGGGCATTCCCTTCGTCGGCATGAATGACTCTGGCGGCGCCAGGTTGCAGGAAGGTATCGACACGCTGCAGGCTTATGCGTGGCTGTTTAAGTCCCAAAACCTGGCATCAGGCATTATCCCGCAAATTGCCACCCTGATGGGTCCGTGCATGGGCGGCCAAGCGTACCACCCGGTTATGCAGGACTTTGTCTTCCAGTGCCGTAATACCGGATTTATGGGCATTGCCGGTCCCCCATTCGTAAAAACCCAGTTGGGCATAGACATCGATCTGCCGACGCTGTCCGGCTGGCAGGCGCACGCCGTCAAGTCGGGCTGCACCCATGTCGTGGTGGAAGACGATAAAGACTGCATGGACAAGGTGAAGGATCTGCTTACGTTCCTGCCGCAGAACAACAAAGAAAAGTCAGCGCGTATCGCGTGCGACGACGACCCGATGAGATTGGCGCCGGAACTCGATGAAGTAATGCCGGAAAACAGAAATATGCCCTATGACATGCACAAGGTTATTTACAATATCGTTGACAACGGCTATTTCTTTGAAATTCATGAAGAATTTGCGAAGAACGTCATTGTCGGCTTCGGCCGGTTTAACGGGAGAGCGACAGGCATCGTCGCCAGCCAGCCCAACTGGATGGGCGGCGTAATCAACTGCGACGCCGCTGACAAGGTGGCCCGGTTTGTCCGGTTCTGCGACCTGTTCAATATTCCTCTCGTGAACATTCACGACACCCCGGCGTTCATGATCGGCCCGGAGGAAGACTGGAAGGGCATCCTGAGACACGGCGCCAAAATGCTGTATGCTTATATCGACGCCACAGTGCCGAAGGTAACAATAATCATGGGTAAATCATTTGCCGGCGCCTACCTTGGCATGTGCTGCAAGGATACGGGCGCGGACATCGTGTTCAGCTGGCCGCAGGCCACAGTGACCATCGTCGGCGCGGAAACAGCGGCGAGCGTTATTTTCGCCAAGGAAATTAAGAATTCAGAGAACCCGAAGGAAACAGCGGCACAGAAGATTAAAGAGTACAAAGACCTCTATCAGAACCCGTACAGCGCTGCCAGCCGCGGCTACATCGACGATGTGATTATGCCGAACGAAACCAGGAGAAACATCTGCCTGGCTCTCGACATGCTGGAGAACAAGACTGTGGCCAGGCCGTACAGGAAATACTCCAATATCAACTTGTAAAAAAACAATTCATTAATTAATCGTATCAGGAGTGATTTCTGAAGACAAGCCGGTGACGCGGCTAATGGGTTTAAACCATAAAACCGCGCCACCGACAGGCCATTAACAAAAAGTAAATATTAGGCTTCGCCCGCCGGCGGAGCCTGTCTATCGGAAAGTAACACTATTATGACTGGGAGTGAGGCGGTGACAAGATTTTATGCTAGCTGATCTGATTAAGAAGCCGCCGCTGACCCTCTGTCCGGATCAGACAATCGGGGATGTTTTACGCTTATGGCAGGAGCATCCCATTGGAGTTGTCGGCATCGTTGATGAGCAAGGCCGTCTGCTCGGAGTGGTAGGCAGCGGGCTGACCTTTCGTGACGGGATGCCAATCTCACTGGACACAAAAGTGGCTGAAGTAATGGATAAAAATTTTATCAGCATGAGTCCGGATGTATACCAGGAAGAGGCCTGGACGGCTCCCAGTGAGGTAATCGCTATCGTTGACGCTGACGGAAAGCTGCAAGGAATCAGTACAAAGTATGACCTGGCCACTTCTCTTTATCCTTATACCAAGTTTATCAGCCGGGAGCTTGATGCCGTACTTAACGCTGCCCATACAGGGATCATTTCAATAAACAAAGACGGGATTATTACAACATTCAACCCCGCTGCCGAGAAGATCACCCGAAGAGCCAGGAGTGAGGCTATCGGCAAGTTTCTGGCTGATGTCGTTATACCAACCGGCCTGCTGGAAATTCTGGAGACCGGTGAGACTAAGTTCGGCCAAAGGCTTCCGGTTAAGTATTCGGTAGGCACAAGAATATACGTCAGCAACCGCAGCCCTATTATCGAAGATGGCAAGGTTATTGGAGCAGTAGGCATTTTTCAGGACATTTCCGAGATTGAGTTTATATCTCATGAATTGGAATCTGTTAAAGAACTGAATAAGGAACTAAAAGCCTTGATTGAATCTTCATACGACGGCATTTTAATTGCCAGATGTGATGGTGTTGTTTCTCAGGTAAATGAGGCATATACCAGGATGACCGGCCTCAAGGCCAAAGATATCGTGGGCCGGCCTTTTCAGAAACTGGTGGAAGACGGTCATTACGCCTCATCAATTGTAGATGCTGTCTTGAAGAAAAAAAAGGCTGTCACCAATTTGCAAACTTCACCGATGAGGAACAGGCTTCTGATCATCGGCAACCCGGTGGCGAACGAACGTGGTGAAATTGTGCGGGTCGTAATCAACGTGCGGGATCTTACCGAGTTCGAAAAGCTAAGACAGGAACTGCATGACAGTAAAAATCTGAACCGCCGTTATCAGGCGGAATTATGCAACAGAAACGAGCAGCGGAATCAGGTCTTGACCAGCAGTTCGCCGAAAATGCAAAGTGTTATTGACCTTTGCACCAGGGTGGCCCAGGTGGACTCAACAGTGCTGCTGATTGGTGATTCCGGCGTGGGCAAGGAAGTGCTGGCTAAGCATATTCATAGTCAAAGTGCCCGCAAGCAAGGACCGTTTATCACAATTAACTGCGGCGCAATTCCGGAGACGTTATTGGAGTCGGAGCTTTTCGGCTACGAGCGCGGGGCTTTTACCGGCGCGGGAAAAGACGGGAAGCAGGGGATATTTGAAATGGCTCATAACGGTACCCTGCTCTTGGATGAAATTGGCGATTTGCCGCTGTCGCTGCAGGTTAAATTATTAAGGGTGCTGCAGGATAGAGAGATCATCAGAGTCGGGGGGACAAAAACGCGCAGTGTGGATGTGCGCATTTTGGCCGCGACAAACCGGAACTTGGCAGACATGGTTCAACAGGGCTCTTTCAGGGAAGACTTGTTTTTCCGCCTGAATGTTGTTCCGGTGCAGATTCCGCCTTTAAGGGACCGCCGTTCAGACATTGTTCCGCTGTTAAATTTCTTTTGTGAAAAATATTATAAGAAATACGGCATCCGGAAGCAGTTTTCCCCTGAAGTTCTCAAGATATTTTATGAATACCACTGGCCCGGCAATATCAGGGAACTGGAGAATATTGTTGAGAGAATGGTGGTAACCGAACCCGAAACGATTATTACCCCCAAGCACTTGCCGGAAAGCCTGCGCTACATAATGCATAATACTTCAGCGAAAGTAATGGTGCAGGGAGTGCTTCCCTTTAAAGAGGCGCTCCTGGAAATGGAGAGCCAGTTGATCAATGAGGCGCTGAATTTATACGGGAGCACTTATAAGGCGGCGAAAGTGCTGGGGATTGACCAGTCTACTGTGATCAGAAAACTACAAAAAATAAAGCAGTTTAAAAACAGCCGTCAAGAGCAGTCAAGCAGTTTCAGTGTAATTAAATAAGGTCAATTCGTCAGATTTAATTAATACGGGAGGTGTTGTCCATTATATAACTGGTTGAGTTGTTTGAAATGAAGTTAAGTGAATTATGAAGTTGATACTAAAAAAGGGAAAGGAAAAGGTTTTTGCGGCATGATTTGATACGCTATTATGGAAGGCGTGAGGTGCTATGCCGCCTCCCGAGTAGTCGGCGGGAGTGGGACGTAGGTCCCGGAACCGGAGAATGGAATGAATATTGCAGTTCTCTTGAAACAAACCTTTGACACAGAAGCAAAAATCGAGATCGCGGGCGGCGCAATCAACAAAAAGGGCGTTGGCCTGATTATCAACCCCTACGACGAGTATGCTGTGGAAGAAGCGCTCAAGCTGAAGGAAAAGAATGGCGGCGAGGTAACTATTATATCTGCCGGGGCGGATACCCCGGACGCGATGCGTCAAGCGCTGGCTATGGGAGCGGACAAAGCTATCAGTGTGGAAGATCCCGCCCTTGCCGGCGGCGACGAGTATACCACAGCCGTTGTGTTGGCTAAAGCGGTAAGCACTATCCCGTACGATCTGGTCCTGGCCGGGTGGCGTGAAGGTTCCGCCCAGGTAGCGGTACGGGTTGCCGAGGAACTTGGCCTGCCGCATATTAATGTAGTGACCAAATTGGATATTGACGGCGGTAAAGCCACAGCCACCAGAGACATCGAAGGCGGCAACGAGATTGTGGAAGTGCCGGTGCCCGCTGTGATTACTGCTCAGAAGGGCTTGAACGAGCCGCGCTACCCGTCAATGAAGGGTATTATGCAGGCTAAGAAAAAGCCCATCCAGAAACTCTCCCTGGGCGACCTGGGACTGAGTGCCGATCAAGTAGCGGCCAAAGTTAAAGTACAATCTTACTTCCTTCCCAGCGCTAAAGCCGCGGGCAAAATCATTGGCGGTGAAGCGCCCCAAGCTGCCGCCGAACTGGCGCGGCTGTTGCGGGAAGAAGCAAACGCTATCTAAGGGAGGGGAAAAATAATGGCAAAAGGAATACTTGTATTTGCAGAAGTAAAAGATGGTAAAGTGAAAAACGTGGCTTTCGAGATGTTAAGCGCCGGCCGTAAAATAGCTGGTCAGACCGGTGATGAGCTTGCCGCCGTCCTGATTGGTAAAGGCGTGGCAGGTTTGGCAGGCTCGCTTGCCGAATACGGAGCCGACAAGATTTACGTGGCCGAAGATGATAAGTTAGCACAATATACCACAGACGCTTATAGCAAAGTTTTGGCCGACCTGATCAAAGAAACGGATCCCGCCACAGTGCTGCTCGGCTGCACCGTGCTGGGCCGCGACCTGGCTGCCAAAACAGCGCAGAAGGTTAAAGCCGGCCTGCTGTCCGACTGCATCGCGATAGATGTTGAAGGCGGCGGCTTGGTATTCACCCGTCCCGTATATTCCGGCAAAGCTTTGTTAAAAGCCGGCGTTCCCGAATCCAGCCCGGCAATGGCCACTATCCGCCCCAACGTGCTGACTGCCGAACCGGCAGCGGGCAAAGGCGAAGTGGTTAACTACGCTGTGAACCTGGATGCCTCCGACCTGCGCCAGGTAATTAAAGATGTCATTCTGCAGGTTTCCTCCAGGCCGGAACTCACCGAGGCAAACGTGATCGTGTCCGGCGGACGCGGCGTGAAAGGTCCGGAAGGCTTTAAGGTTCTGGAAGACCTGGCCGACGTGCTCGGCGGGGCTGTCGGCGCCTCACGCGCTTGTGTCGACGCCGGTTGGATCGGGCAAAACCTCCAGGTCGGACAGACCGGCAAGGTTGTGTCCCCCACTCTTTATTTCGCCTGCGGCATCTCCGGCGCCATCCAGCATATGGCCGGGATGAGCTCTTCCAAGTGCATCGTGGCGATTAATAAAGATGAAGAAGCCGCTATCTTTAAAGCGGCTGACTATGGTATTGTCGGCGACCTCTTTGAAGTAGTGCCTATCTTGACCGAGGAAATCAAGAAAGTTATAGCCAAATAAGAATTAGTTTCACATATGTGAATGCTGCTGGAACACTTCTCAAGCAGAAACTTTTGACAGAACCCTCAATGGATTGAGTTCCCCAGGGGTCTCTTGGGGAGGGTTCCAGCAAACTTTTTGTTTATTTACGTATCAGGCAGGATGCCGTTTTTAGAGAAAGGATGTGCCAAATGAAGGAAGTTGTTATCGTCAGCGCGGTGCGCACCGCGGTGGGTAAGTATGGCGGTTCGCTGCAGAATACTCCTGCTGTCGAACTGGGCGCCTTGGTGATTAAGGAAGCAATCAAGAGGGCCGGGATTACTGTCGAGCAAGTCGAAGAAGTGATCATGGGCAATGTTTTGACCGCAGGCCTCGGTCAAAACCCCGCGCGCCAGGCCTCTTTGAAAGCCGGTCTGCCTATTGAAACACCGGCTTATACAATGGGCATCGTCTGCGGTTCCGGGATGAAGTCAATTATGCTGGCCGCCCAGCAAATTATGTCCGAGCAGGCTGACATAGTCGTGGCCGGCGGCATGGAAAACATGAGCGCCGCCCCCTACGTGCTGGACAAGGCCAGGTGGGGCTACCGCATGTTCGACAGCACTCTTACCGACGAGATGGTCAAAGACGGCCTGTGGTGTGCTTTTAACGATATCCACATGGGCATGACTGCCGAAAACCTCTCGGTAAAATATGGAATATCCAGGGAAGACCAGGACCAATTGGCTGTTGACAGCCATAACAAGGCCATTGCGGCCATTGATTCCGGAAGATTTAAAGACGAAATTGTCCCGGTGCCTATTCCCCAGAAAAAGGGCGATCCCGTGTATTTTGACACGGACGAATTACCGCGCCGGGGCGCCACAGTAGAAGCCCTGGCCAAGCTGCCCGCCGTTTTCAAAAAAGGCGGCACCGTTACCGCCGGGAACGCCTCCGGGATCAATGACGCCGCTGCCGCGACAGTGGTGATGTCCGCTGAAAAAGCGAAAGAACTGGGACTAAAACCCATGGCTGTGATCAAATCCTTTGCCACCGCGGGTGTGGACCCCGCCTATATGGGCACCGGGCCAATTCCCGCCAGCAAGAAGGCGATGGCCAAGGCCGGACTTACCGTGGCCGACTTTGACGTGATCGAAGCTAACGAGGCGTTTGCATCGCAGGCCCTAACCTGCATCCGTGCTCTGGAGCTGCCGATGGACAAGGTGAATTTTAACGGCGGCGCTATCGCCATCGGCCACCCAATCGGCGCCAGCGGTGCGCGAATCCTGACGACCCTGCTTTACGAGTTAAAGAAGCGGAACGGACGTTACGGCCTTGCCACCATGTGCATCGGCGGCGGCCAGGGCGTGGCGATGACCGTGGAAAATATTAAATAAATTGTCCGGTTGAGATTAACCATGGAAAGAAATTAAACCCTCATTGTTGTTATAAGGCCATGATCCGATGGATGAGGGTTTGGAAGGAGTATCATATGGAAATTAAGAAAATTATGGTTATCGGCGCCGGCCAGATGGGTTCAGGCATTGCTCAGGTATCGATCGCTGCCGGTTATGATGTGGTTCTTAATGATATCAATGACACGTTTGTTAACAAAGGCATTGGTTTGATAGACAAAAACCTGTCAAAGGATGTCAGCAAAGGGCGTCTTGATGAAGCGGCCAAAGCAGCCTTAATGGCAAAAATTACCCCGTCCATCAGCCTGCAGGACGCGAAGGACGTCGACTTGGTGATTGAGGCGGCTATTGAGAATATGGAAATCAAAGGCAAGATCTTTAAGGAACTTGATGAAGTATGCAAGCCTGAAGCGATTCTTGCTACAAACACCTCCTCGCTGCCCATCACCGAAGTAGCTGCTGTTACTAAACGGCCGGACAAAGTGATTGGTATGCACTTTATGAATCCTGTTCCCGTGATGAAGTTGGTAGAAGTCATCCGGGGCCTGGCAACATCCGATGAAACTTATGAGCTCGTTAAGACTGCCAGCGAAAAAATGGGTAAGGTTCCTGCGGAAGTGAACGATGCTCCCGGTTTTGCGGTAAACCGCATTCTCATACCGATGATCAATGAAGCGATATACTGTCTCCATGAAGGCGTCGCTTCGCCGGAAGCGATTGACCAGGTGATGAAGCTGGGCGCGAACCACCCGATGGGCCCGCTTGCTCTCGGTGACCTGATTGGCCTGGACACCTGCCTGTCAATCATGGAAGTATTATACCGCGGCCTCGGCGATCCCAAGTACCGCCCGTGCCCGCTCCTGCGCAAATACGTGGCTGCCGGCTGGCTTGGCCGTAAGACTGGCAGAGGGTTTTACCAGTACTAACGCGACGGGGGTGTAAAAATGGCGTGGAATAATATTCTGGTGGATTTTGATAACGAGATTGCGGTGGTGAGCATCAACCGTCCCAAAGCACTGAACGCGCTCGATCATCAGACCATCGCGGAGTTGGGCGAAGCCATGGCTGAATTAGCCGCTAACCAGTCGGTAAAGGTAATTATTTTAACCGGTGCCGGTGAAAAAGCTTTTGTAGCGGGTGCCGACATCGCCTACATGTTATCCCTGACTCCCATGCAGGCACAGGAATTCAGCCGTCATGGCCAAAAAGTATTCAGCCAGATTGAGAACATGCCGAAACCGGTGATAGCCGCGGTAAACGGCTTTGCCCTTGGCGGCGGCTGCGAACTGAGCATGGCCTGCGACATCCGCGTGGCCTCCGAGAAGGCCAAGTTCGGCCAGCCGGAAGTAAGTCTCGGTATCATGGCCGGCTTCGGCGGCACTCAGCGCCTGGCGCGGCTGGTGAACCCCGGTGTCGCCAAAGAGATACTCTTTACCGGCGATATTTACGATGCTCAGGCTGCGCTGAGGTTTGGCCTGGTCAGCAAGGTTGTGCCGGCCGATGAGTTGATGGATGTCTGCAAGAAGATGGCTAAACGCATTGCCTCAATGGGTCCGGTCGGCGTAAGGTTCACCAAAGAAGCTATTAACCAGGGCCTGGATATGGATCAGGAAAAGGCCTTTAATATTGAAGCCGACCTTTTCGGCGTGATTTTCTCAACTGCCGACCAAAAAGAAGGTATGAGCGCCTTTTTAGAGAAACGTAAAGTGGAGTTTAAAGGCGAGTAGTTTATGCTGTTTTTGCAGCTAAATAATCCAGATGTTTTTGGTGGTTTCTGCCCGTGAATAGCTAATGGGCTATAGAAATCACCATTTGCACCAATATAATTTAATACTAGGAGGGAATAGAATGGATTTTGGGTTGACAGAAGAACAAAAAATGGTACAGGATATGGCCCGCAACTTTGCGGAAAAGGAAATCGCTCCTTACGTTGAAGAGGATGAAAAGAACCATTACTATCGCAGAGAGATTTTAACCAAAATGGGTGAACTGGGCCTGCTGGGCTGGAGCATTCCGGAAGAATACGGCGGAAACGGCATGGGCTGGATGGAAGGCGTTATCGCCCTGTATGAAATAGCCAAGGTCCATACATCCTGGAGACTTTCCATCAGCGGCAACTGCTGGGGTCCGGCCATGACCATTAATGAATACGGCACCGAAGAACAAAAACAGAAATGGATCCCCAAACTGCTGGATGGAACATGGGCGGGAAGCTTTGCCATCACCGAGCCCAACACAGGTTCCGACGTGGCCAGCATGAAGTGCTTTGCCGAAGATAAGGGCGACCACTGGCTGATCAACGGCACCAAGACTTGGATTTCCGGCGGGCACACTTCCGATATCGGACTGCTCTATGCTGTCACTGAAAAAGGCAAAGGTGTTAAAGGGATGTCCTGCTTCGTTATTGACTATAACAACACCCCCGGCGTTCAAAGAATTCCTATGGAAGACAAAGTCGGTATGTATGCTGCTCCGACCTCGGAACTGATTTTCGAGGATGCAGTGGTTCCCAAAGAAAATCTGTTGGGCGGATTAAACAAAGGCTTCTTCATTTGCATGTGGCAGCTTAACAACACCCGCATGGGTTGTGCCGTTGGCGGCGCGGCTCTTTCCAGGGCGTGCCTGGATGGCTGCATTCAATATGCCAACGACCGCTTCCAGTTCGGCGTGCCGATCGGCAAACACCAGATGGTTCAGCAGCAGATTGCTGAAATGATCTTGGAAGATGAGGCGGCCAAGCAACTCGTTTACCGCGCCGCGTGGTTAAAAGACAACAAATTACCCAGCCAGAAGGCGACTTCCACCGCCAAGCTGGCAGGCTGCCTGGCATCTGTGCATGCCGCCAACCTGGCCATGAAAATCTACGGCTCATACGGGTATTCCAATGAGTATCCTTGCGGCAGATGGCTCCGCGACTGCAAACAGTTCGAGACCCTGGAGGGAACCTCCAACATGCATATGCAGATCATCGCCAACATTGAGCTTGGTTTCGCGCCCGACCGCTAGAATCAAAAGGGTTCTTAACGGCTAACCAGTAGGACCGAAATCACACTAGTCATAATATAGCGGCCACCCTTTTTATGATTGCCGGTTTAGTATTCACAGCTAGCGGCAGTCATAAGAAAGTGGCCTTTTTATTTGCGCATAGCGCTTGTATCTGATTCATTTACATGATAATCTAAAAACGATATAATGTTCGTAAATAATCAGGATGCAAAAGAGAGAATCTTTATTATGCCCGAATATTCTGAAATCCGTCTGCGGAATTCTAAATACATGGGCAACCAATATTGATAGCTAAGATAATTTTATGATAAATTGTTATTGTTGGCGGCGCGGTAATATTAGTTGCCTTGCGGCCAGTAAAAGAATAGTATAAAAAGAAAAAGAGTATGTTAAATTTATGGGGGGGGAATATATGCAAAAAAAATTGCAAGAATTCAGAGGTACGGCGAATTATATTGCCTCTGAAGATCTAATGAACAGTGTAAACGTATCCAGGGCGCTCGGCAGGCCTTTATTAATTAAAGGGGAACCGGGCACCGGCAAGACCATGCTGGCCCGGAGCATATCCGAGGGATTGGGTCAACAGCTCATTATCTGGAATATTAAATCAACAACCAAGGCTCAGGACGGCCTGTATATCTATGATACGGTTCAAAGGCTCTATGACAGCCAGTTCGGGGAACACGACGTTTCCGACATCAGCCGGTATATCCGGTTAGGGAAATTAGGCGAGGCGTTTGAATCCGATGAACCGGTTGTGCTGCTGATAGATGAGATCGACAAGGCCGACCTGGAATTTCCGAACGACTTGCTCTGGGAATTGGACATGATGAGCTTTTTTATCCCCGAAACCGGGGTGACAATCACGGCAAAACACCGGCCGGCTGTGATTATTACCAGCAACGCCGAGAAAGAACTGCCGGACGCGTTTTTGAGAAGGTGTATTTTTCATTACATTTCTTTCCCGGATCCGGAGATGATGAAGGAAATCGTTAGAGTGCATCATCCCGACCTGGAAGACCGGTTGATTGGTGAAGCGATGGAAGCGTTTTACTGGATCAGGAGCCTGAGCGGGCTGCAAAAGAAGCCGAGCACCAGTGAGCTGATTGACTGGGTGCAGGCTCTGGCCGTGGGCGGGATTAGCCTGGATAAGATTCGCAAGGAAATACCCCTTTTGGGAGTTTTAATCAAGAAGAACCAGGACTTCGATATTATCTTGAAGAGACTGAGCACCCATGGGGGCGGCCAGGGCTCTTCAAAAACAAAACCAAGCATTCAAACCATATGGAGGGGATGATACCCCTTGTTTGTTAACTTTTTTTATGAACTGAAAAGAACCGGGGTGCCGGTTTCCCTGACAGAGTGGATGACTTTGATGGAAGCTTTGAGCAAGGGGCTCGCTTTTTCCAGTTTGAGCGGGTTTTACCACCTGGCCAGAGCGGTGCTGGTTAAAAGTGAATCCCATTTCGACAGTTACGACATTGCTTTCCAGAACTACTTTAAGGGTATTGAAACGCCGGTGGATGTGCTGGAGCAGGCTATGGAATGGCTAAAGGACGCTTTGCCGCCGTACATGATATCACCGGAAGAACGCAAGCTTTTTCAAGAGTGGGATTTGGATAAATTGCGCCGCGAACTGGACGAAAGGTTAAGAACACAGGACGGACAGCACCACGGAGGCTCCAAGTGGATCGGCACGGGCGGGCGTTCGCCGTTCGGTTATGGCGGCTATCATCCGGCCGGGGTGCGCATCGGCGGCGAGTCGCTCAATCACTCGGCCGTTAAAGTGGCTGCTGAAAGGCGCTACCGGGGATACCGCGGCGATGAAACTCTCGGGGTCAGGCAGTTTGAAGTGGCGTTGCGCAAACTTCGCCAACTTACCAGCCGCACTGAGGGCGAAAAAGACGTGCTGGATCTGGACGGCACTATCGACGCTACCTGCCGGAACGCCGGCAGGCTGGAACTGGTTTGGGACCGCTCCCGCAAGAACACCATGAAAGTTGTTGTGGTGATGGACTCGGGAGGATCAATGGATCCTTACATTGACCTATGCAGCCAGCTGTTTTCAGCGGTTAACCGGTCAACCCATTTTAAAGATTTAAAATTTTATTATTTCCATAACTGCATTTATGCGAACATCTATACCCACCCGGCGTGTGTTTCCCGGTATGCAGTCAATACCTACGATTTTATGCGCGATCTTGACCCGGAATACCGGTTAATCATTGTAGGTGACGCCAGCATGGCGCCCAGCGAGTTGACCATGGTCGGCGGAGCTATTGACTGGGCGGAAATGGATAACGAGCCGGGGCTGCTTTGGCTGGAAAGGATAATCAAGCACTTTCCGCATGCTGTGTGGCTGAATCCGATTCCAGTCCAGTGGTGGGAGCCGCGTTTGTATTATGGAGCATACACCATCAGTTTAGTCAGAAAACTGTTTCCCATGTTTGAGCTGACCCTGGACGGGTTGGAGCAGGCGATAAAGAGTCTTAAAGCAAGGTTCTGATGAAAATTAATCGAACATTACGGTGGTGATGCTCCGTGTTTGTTAATTTTTTTTATGAACTGAAAAGGGCCGGAGTGCCGGTTTCCCTAACAGAGTGGATCACCCTGATGGAAGCGCTGAGCAAGGGGCTGGCCTTTTCCAGTTTGAGAGGGTTCTATTATCTGGCCCGGGCGGTGCTGGTGAAGAGCGAAGTCCATTTTGACAATTACGACATGGCGTTCCAAAATTACTTTCAAGGTGTCGAAACAGCCGAAAAGGTTCTTGAACAAGCTTTGGGATGGTTGGAAGAAGAACAGCCGCCTTTGTTGATATCGCTGGAGGAGGAGGAGAAGGAGCTATTCCGTGATTGGGATGTAAAAAAGCTGCGCCAGACATTGGATGAAAAGTTGAAAACGCAGGACGAGAAACGCCTGGGCGGCTCCAGCCTGGCCGGCACGGGCGGCGGTTCGCGGCTCGGACATAGTGGCTTCAATCCCAAAGGTGGAGTACGCCTTGGCGGTGCTTCCGGCGGCAGCTCGGCTGTTAAGGTGGCGGGCGGGCGGCATTACCGGGGATACCGCAGCGATGTAATCATTGGCGTAAGACAATTTGAGGCCGCTTTGCGTATTCTCAGCCAGTTGACTACCCGTCATGAAGGTCTAAAGAGCGAGTTGGATTTAAACGGCACTGTTAATGCCACCTGCCGGAATGCCGGCAGGCTGAAGCTTGTCTGGGACCGCCCGCGCAAGAACAAAATGAAAGTAGTGCTATTGATGGATTCCGGCGGGTCGATGGATCCTTACATCGACCTTTGCAGCAAGTTGTTCAGCGCGGTCAAGCGCTCAACTCACTTAAAAGATTTAAAAGTTTATTATTTTCATAACTGCGTTTATCAAGATATTTACTTAAGGCCGGCCTGTGTTTGGAGCAATGCCGTAAAAACATATGATGTGCTGCTGCATAACCTCGATCCGGATTACCGGCTGATCATAGTCGGTGACGCCAGCATGGCTCCGGGTGAATTGACCATGGCAAACGGGGCTATTGACTGGGAATCTGTGAATAACGAGTCCGGGCTGGTCTGGCTGGAGCGTTTGGCTAGGCATTTCAAACACGCTGTTTGGCTCAACCCGATACCGGCACAAGGGTGGGATGAGCGTATGAATTACCGTGCGCATACCATAAATATGGTTCGTGAATTGTTTCCCATGTTCGAGTTGTCGTTGAGCGGGTTGCAGCAGGCGGTAAAACGGCTCAAGGTCTGTGTTTGATTATATTGTTGTCAAGGTTTGTTTCCGTTCCAGCCTTCTTCACCAACAAGCGGAACGAAACGCACTCCACCCAAGTTTTCCCGGTCGAAGCTGCCGTCTGGTTTTTTCTCCAGACGCAGCAACTCCTGGTGATGTCTATCCCCTACCGGAACCACCAGACAACCGCCGGCTTTCAGTTGGTTGCCCAGGGATTCAGGAATAACCGGCGCTCCCGCCGCCACCAAGATCCCGTCAAAGGGTGCTTTTCCGGTCCAGCCTTTTGAACCGTCACCTATGCGGACAATTATATTCTCGTACTTTAAAGTCTGAAAACGTGATTGAGCTTGTCCGGCCAGGTTTTTATGGCGCTCAATAGTATATACTTTGGACACGATGCGCGACAATACTGCCGCCGCGTATCCGGATCCGGTGCCAATTTCCAAAACTGCATCCGCCGGGTCCGGCCTCAGGGCCTCAGCCATTAAGGCGACTATATACGGCTGGCTGATAGTTTGTCCTTCATCGATGGGAAGCGCACAATCAGCATAAGCATAGGCCTGTAGTTGTTCAGAAACGAAAAGGTGACGTGGTACCTCAAGCATGCTCGACAGGACAGCTTCATTGGAAATGCCGTAGGGAATAAGCTGCTTTTCCACCATTCGCCTCCGTTCCTCCGCCCGGTCACCGGCAATGTTGTGGCTGTTTTGCGGGAAATCCATAATGATTCTCCTTTGTAACGAATATTGATTCGGATAATGACTTAAATATTTCCACCCGGCAGAATTAATAATACTAGGGATAATCTTAATAATCAATTGAGCTTAATTCTTCGGTTTGAGCTTGATAAACGCGATAAGTCCTCTCGTTTTGATTATTCCCCAGGCGCTTAATAATATGGTTCATCATCAGGTTGTTTTCGGCAACCTGAGATAATTCAATTGTGGATATCCCTTTGCCGCGGGCCCGCCGGATAAATTCCAGGATGAGTGCCGCTTCCAGCCCTTTTAAACGGTGCTCGGGCAGGACAGCCAGGACTGCCAGCCGTAAGCTGGGCCGGCTGAATAACGCGGGCAAGGATTGTTTAATTATTGGATAAATAGCCAAACAAATGCCCGCGGGTTCTCCGTTTATTTCGGCTATCAAAACCATGCCCCGTTCACAAGCTCCATGAAGTTTTCGCCAGATTGCCGAGCCCTCACTTGCGGAAAGGGGGACGAAACCCCACCCATTGTTCATTGAACCGTTATGAATATGAGAAAATATTTTACCTTCGTTGTCTATGTCATTAAAATTCACTTCTCTTAAGCGCAGATTTTTAATCCTGCCGGCGGCACGATTTGCCACCTGGAGCAATTTATCCGGCAATGGCCTTCGCAAATTGTAGAAATATGCGAAAAGGTTTATCTCATTTTTAAAACCGCACCCGGTGAGAAGGTTTGCGTAATAAGGAGGATTATAGGGCATGCCGGGATGGTGATGCCCCGTGAAGCCTTCCACCAACAATCCTAAACGTTCATGAGGGGTCAAGTCCACCGGGCCGATTACACGGGACATGCCGTTGTCAGATAACCAGCGCGTTGCCGTTTTAACCAGTGCCGCAGTTACCGTTTGATCGTTCAGCGATTCAAAATAACCAAAAAACCCGGTTTTTTTGACAGGGTAAGCCTTATGTATGCTTGCGGCAATCCTCCCCACCGGGTGTCCGTTCCTTACCGCCAGAAATGGTTGGGCTGTAACCCTGCTAAATAGAGGATCCATAAACTCACAGCTTAAGTGTTTCAGCGGTGGGTAAGAAGGAGCACTGAAAAAGCCACGGTATATCACCCGGGGGAAGGTGTTAAACACCCTCATTTCATCCGGTTCTGAAATCGCGATTACTTCAACAGTCAAAACAGCACCCCCGTGTTTTTGTTAACAGGTTATGCGGTTCTGCGTGACATTGGAACAAATAATTCAGGAGACTTAGAGGAGTGTGAACGGTTCAACTTTTTTACCTTTTTCAAAAATTATTTCTGATTTGTAAGCGTTTTAAATTAAATATAAATTGTTGTTGTCAGACAACCGGACAAGTGGTATATTGAGTACAGGTAAACTAAAATAGTAGTGATAGTTTACCTGTTTTTGAGCAATTTATTTTACCAATTGATTGATTTTTTAGTGAAACGGGGGCAAGGCATGAGAAGGAAAATCACCATAGGGCTTTTGGTAGCTTTGCTTAGCGCCGGCGCTTATTGGGGATACGCCAGGTATGGCAAAAAGCAGCCGGAAGGCCTCCAGGCAAGCGGTACTATTGAGGCGACCAAAGTACAATTATGCGCTAGAGTATCCGGAACCCTCCAAAATATTGCGCTTAATGCCGGCGATCCCGTGCAAAAGGGTCAGCTTGTGGCAGTAGTTGTCCGCAATGACTTGATTGCGCAAAAGGAGAGAGACGCCCTTGGCGTTTTGAAAGCTGAAGCGCAATTGGCTGATTTGACTTCAGGCGCCAGGTGGCAAGAAATAAAAGACGCTGAAATTGCTGTCAACACCGCGCGGACTAATTATGACAAAGCTGATAAAGATTACGGCAGGGCTTTGGCCTTGTTTCAAGCGAGCGCCATTTCCCAATCCGAGATGGATAACGCGGAAACAGCTTTACAGCAAGCTAAAAACCAGGTGGAATCGGCTGAATCAAAGCTTAGCTTGTTAAAGGCCGGCAACCGGCCGGAGCAGATTGAGGCGGCCCGGGCTGAACTTGAGAGAAGCAATGCAATCCTGAAGGCTTCAGAAGCGGCCTTGGAAGATACCCGTGTGCTCAGCCCGGTTGACGGAGTCATATTAACAAAAAATTTTGAAGAGGGTGAATTTATTCAGGCCGGCGCTTCAGTGGCTACCGCTGTCAACCTCGATGATATGTGGATAAAAATTTATTTGCCCACTGATGACCTGCCCAAAATTAAATTAGGTCAGCAGGTTGCTTTCACTGTGAGCGGAAGTGAGGCAAAATATGGGGGAATCATTGAAGAAATTGCCACAAGCGGAGAATATACGCCAAAAACAATTCAGACTAAGAAAGAACGCACCAATATTGTTTACGAGGTTAGAATTAAAATTAATAATGAAAATGGTATATTGAAACCCGGTATGCCTGCTGATGTCATCATTGATGAGGCGAGGTGACGATGATGGATAAAATGAACATTAATAACATAATTGAAACAGAATCGTTAACCAAGGTGTTCGGCGGCCTGGCGGCAGTTAATGAAGTTACTTTAAAAATTGACCGGGGCGATATTTTCGGTCTGGTTGGCCCGGACGGCGCCGGAAAAACTACCCTGCTGCGCATGCTTTGCGGCTTAATCACTCCTTCCCGCGGCAGGATCAGCAGGAACAGCGACAGTTTCGGCTATATGCCTCAAAAATTCAGCCTTTACGGTGATTTGACGATTGCGGAAAATATCAATTTTTTTGGCGCTCTGTACAAAATCGACAGCAAGACAATCCGCCGGCGGGCTGACGAAATACTGGAAATAACCGGTTTAGCCGGTTTTAAATCACGGTTTGCCGACGATCTCTCCGGAGGAATGAAACAAAAACTGGCTCTGACCTGCGCCCTTCTGGCCAAGCCTGCTTTGTTGGTCCTTGATGAGCCGACCTACGGCGTTGACCCGGAATCGCGCAAAGAATTCTGGAAAATTCTATACCAGCTGAATAAAGAAGGAGTCACGATTGTCGTTTCTACGCCATACATGGATGAAGCGGAACTCTGTAAAACAGTTGCTTTAATAAGCAGGGGGATAATTATGTCGACCGGTGATCCCGGCAGTTTGAAAAAGAGTTTCCCGTATGGAATCCTGGAACTGAAGGCAGATGCGCGGGATTTGGATTTTATCAACGACCTCCCGGAAGTGGTTGACGGCGATTTCTACGGCGATAAGTACCATGTGGCTGTATATGAAGTTGAACAGGCAAAAGCCGCCATCATTAATTTGCTTGCAGAAAAGAAGGTGGCCATTCACCACCTGAGACATATACCGCCCTCGATGGAGGATGTCTTCGTAGCCGTGACAAAAGAAGAGGTGGTTTAATGGAATACGTGGTAACCACCTGTGAACTTACCAGAACATTTGGTTCTTTTACCGCTGTCGATAGAATTAATATTAACATCAGGCCGGGTGAAATATACGGCTTTTTAGGACCTAACGGTTCCGGAAAGACGACCACGATGAGAATGCTGTGCGGGCTGTTGGAGCCCACTTCGGGCTCCGGTTCCGTGCTTGGATATGACCTTGCCCGGGAATCAGAAAAAATCAAGCAAAAGATCGGCTATATGTCTCAGAAATTCAGCCTGTACGACGACTTGACCGTTTATGAAAACCTGGTGTTCTACGCGGGAATGTACAGTATCCCATATCACGAGCGCAAAAAAAGGGTTGCTGAAATGATCGAGATGGCCTGGCTGGCCGGCAGGGAGAAGGATTTGCCCGCCAATTTGAGCGGCGGGTTAAAACAACGGCTGGCCCTTGGATGCGCGATCATATCCCGCCCGTCCATATTGTTTCTGGACGAGCCTACCAGCGGAGTCAGCCCGACCAGCAGGCGGATGTTTTTTAAAATTATCCAGAAGCTCGCTAATGAAGGAACAACAGTTATGGTTACCACTCATTTTATGGATGAAGCGGAAAGGTGCCACAATATCGCCTTTATTTCCGGGGGAAGACTGATTGCCAACGACACGCCGGACAACTTGAAAAATAATGTAATTGAAGGATGTATGGTCGAAGTGGACCTGCCTGACGCCATGGAGCGGATTGAGGAGCTGGAGTCGCTTCCTTATGTGAAAGAATGCTCCATCCATGGGCCGCTGCTGCATGTGCTGCTTGATTCTGAAGGAAATGTCGCGGTATTTGACCGCTATACAGGGGTAAAAGCCAGGGAGATCACCCCTTCCCTGGAGGATGTGTTCATCTCCCTGGCCAAGCTGCAAAGAAAGCAGGAATCTTAAATGAGCAGAATACTGGCAATTTTGCAGAAAGAATTCTTACAGATGAAAAGGGACCGGTTGACCCTCGGCATGGTTTTCATGCTCCCCCTGGTGCAGTTGCTGCTCTTTGGTTACGCCATTCAAACCGAAGTGAAGCATATATCCACCGTTGTTTTCGACCAGTCCATGTCCATTGAAAGCAGGGACCTCCTGGATTCTTTCAGTTCTTCGGGATACTTTGATATTACCGGCACAGCAAAAGGCTATGCGGAAATAACAAAAATGATTGACAGCGGCAAAGCCAAGGCGGGAATTATTTTCCCGCCCGATTTCGCGGAAAAGCTGAGAAAGGGTGAGACGGCGCCGGTGCAGGTGTTGGTGGACGCCAGTGACAGCATGGTGTCAAATTCCGCTATTGCCGTGGCCAACTCAATCGGGCTTTTGAAATCACAAAAAATCATTATGCAAAAAACAGGCGTGCAAAGCCTTCCTTATGATATCAGGGTGCGCCCCTGGTATAACCCTGACGGCATCACCGCGTATTATATGGTTCCCGCTATTCTTGGCATTATTGTGACCATGACTATGGTGATGATGACCTCCATGGGGATAGTCCGGGAACGTGAAAAGGGCACCCTGGAACAGCTCATGGTCACACCTGTAAAATCATATGAGTTAATGATCGGCAAGGTGATTCCATATATCGCGCTCGGCTACCTGCAGATCACCGTCGCCCTGCTGGTGGGTGGAGTTGTATTTGGGGTGCCCATACGCGGCAGTATATTGCAGCTTTATTTGTTAACACTATTTTTTATTACAGCGTCACTGGGAATCGGCATCTTTATTTCGAATATAGCCAGAAACCAGATGCAGGCTTTTCAAATGTCTTTCTTCGTTTTCCTGCCGAGCATCATGCTGTCCGGTTTCATGTTTCCCCGGGAGGCCATGCCCTCAATAATCCAATACATTGGAAATATATTTCCCCTGACCTTTTACCTGACGATTATCAGGGGAATCGTATTAAAAGGAATCGGCTTTCCGTACTTAATTCCCCAGGTTATGTCACTGCTCGTTTTCTCGGTGATTATGATGACGCTGAGTATTATCAAGTTTAAGAAGAAAATTGCATGAAAAATGCGTCCGGGTGGTGTATGGAATGGATTACAAGCAAAGGATTTTGCATGCCTTAAAAGAACTGGCCGCGCAGCGAGGATTCTCCGGCGCCACAATGGATGAGTTGGCAGCGCGAGCCGGAGTAAGTAAAAGGACTATTTACCGTTATTTTAGCAGTAAAGAAGAGATAATTGACGCATTGCTGGATGATATTTTAAGTATTTATGAACAAAAAATACTGCAAATATTGGCTTCCTGCGAGAACCCGGTGGGCAAAATATCAAATATTATAAAAATAGTTCCGCAGATAACCCAAATAATTACCCCGGCGGCTCTTCATGATCTGCACAGGCATTACCCTCATCTCTGGGAAAAAATCGAACGGTTTCGCGCAGAACGAATCCAACAGTTATTTGATGATCTTCTCTTAAGCAATGAATACCGTTGTTTTAAACCCATAAATCCGAAAATATTCACCACAGCATTGATGGCCAGTATCAGGTCGGTGGTTAACCCGGCTTTTATAATAGAAAATAACTTATCCGTGGAAGAAACAATTCAGACCTTATTTACAATTTTTTTATCCGGTATTGTAATGAAGGAATAAACAGGTATCATTCGGAAACGTCTTCATTTAGTTTTTTCTGTTCTTTTCCCTCGCGTAATTTTTGCCGTACATCGGACCATAGTTCCCTGGTCTGGTTAATTACCATTGGAAACATTGATTTTGACGGGTGTCTCAGGACACGGTCCAGCCATTTGGCCGCTTCTCTGTAATTGCCCGAATTCATATTTAACACGCCCAACAAGTATGCCGTATTTATTTCCGACCTGACATTGGAAAAATCCTCACTTTCAAAAGCTATTGAAAGGCTAGTCAAGGCTTTTTCAATATACTTTCGCTCTTGAACTTTTTCATGTTTAAACCTGTAGAGCCAGGCAATTTTTAAAAACAGCATACCCATCAGGGATTTTTTAACAGGTCTGCCCTGGAGGCTGTAGATAGCCAACAGAAAAGTTTCTATGGCTTCTTCCAGAGTACGAACTCCACTATAGTCCTTTAATTTATTCTCTTGCCAGAATGTCATCAGGCGCGATTTTATTTCTTCCGACTGCTCTTTTTTCAGGCGCATGCCAAGTATTTCTTCGTTAAAGGTGAAACCGCAAATGGGACATACAATCATTTCATAAAAAAGCGGATTAATATTTTTGTAGTACTGACAGAAATCATAATCCATTTTCGTAGTTTGAACGTATTTTGACAGAGCTTTCGGTGATTCGAATTTTGAATTGCAAATTGGACAAACAACTTTTTTATTATATAGCATTTCTCTCAGGTCAGTATCTTTTTTTACTCTTGGCTTTTCATCTTCCTCCGCAGAATGCTCGACTTCATATAAATGCTGTTCCAATACTCCTGCGAAGCCGCTTTCCTCCCTCTCTTCCATACCGGCTCTATCTGCTTTAATGCTATATTCTTTTTTTTCTTCGGCTAGCTGTTCTTGTTGTTCGTCAGTAGCCTGTCCGGGTGTGTTGCCGGCGCTCTGCTTTTGGTCATTGTTCTGAGTAGACAGCTTGCGGTTGGTTTCAATTAATATTTTATTTCGGATATTTGATTGCCGGAGTCTTTTGCTTAAAGTTTCAATAATGGTCACCGCCGCTTTGGGGTTGTTGTCTAGAAACTCCAAAAAATCTTTCCGTTCCAGACTAAAAACTATTGATTTTTCTAATGTCCTTGCGCAGGCCGAGCGATATCCGCCGTCTAGCAGACTCATTTCTCCAAAAATATCTGATGGTTCAAGTGTTTGAATAGCCATTTCCTGCCCGGTGGACGATTTTGAATATATTAAAACCCTTCCTGATATGATTAGGTATAAGCTTGAACCTTGATCTCCCTCAGAAAATATATCTGTGTTTTCTTCAAAACGTTCCAGATGCATTTTTTTAACCAGGTCTTGCAAAGGACAGTTTAAGTTTTGAAAAAAAGATATTTTTTTCAAAATGCTTTCAAGAGCATCCATATAATGTTTTTCACCCGCCTTTGAAATTTCAATTAATATTTTATACTACTAAAATGGTATTTGAAAGGAATTTTTAATTATGATGAAGGCATATATTTCTCTAAACTGAAAAAGCGGGTATATTTATTTCTTATTATATGGATTTTATTGACTTTTTTAGATATTTAAAAAGATTTAAGTGCTTCTGTAAAGGAAATACGATTTAGAAGCAAAAAAAAATTCCCTGTTGTTATGGAAAAAAGGGAATGGTGGGGTAAAACCCCGCAGATGGGTGATTATATTAAAGGAGGTATTAAAAATAATTATAATTATTTTTATTTGTCACACATGGGTAGCATATCCCAATTTTTTAGGACTTCAGTCCTAAAAATAACACATTTTAATAATATTATTAACTTATTTTATAATTGTTGCCTTTACTTCATTTTTTATCCAATCAGTTACTATAACTGTGTGGTTTTGTTCACTAGCGCGGGAGAAAAACTTGTTACGTGAATCGTCAAAACCCATCAATAAATAAAGGGCAATGCCAACAGCAAGCATTGGACTGTAATATTTTACTAATATTAATAAAGTTAGTACTAATAAAATGATATTAAGAACGTTTAAGTAAAACGTTTTTCCATAACGCATCCGCTAACCCTTCTTTGTGAAAGGAAATACCGGGGTTACTGGTAACCCGGCTATCATGGCAATATGCCTTAGACCCGTGGTTTTGCGTCCATAGTTTTCACTATGTTTGCTCTTTTCAGTTTGCGTCTTTTATATTATTATATAAAGCTGTCTAATATAAGGAAATATGAAAAAAGAACTATTGTTACGGGACTCTGGTCCTGTTTGGCAGTTAACATTCAGATAGCAATAAAATGTTTAAGTTTATAAATGGAATTTATGGGAAATTGCGTAGCAGATCATATTTTATAGCTCTCATTATTATAAGATAGTCAATTCATTAAGAAAGGAATTTGGATAAACTTGTGATTTGGGTCAAGTGAGATTTGAGCAAAGTTGACTTTAACCACTTGTTCAGATAAAATATTAGATACACTAGTTATTAACTGAGAAAGAACTAATTTGCTGATGTGGCTCAGGGGTAGAGCAGCGC
>JGI11944J13513_1000252_pt1 | contig 58930 bp, 55 predicted proteins | sample TerdegcoTASludge_FD_13513 | JGI IMG/M metagenome (IMG submission 13513) | reverse complement strand
ATAAATTACCCTGTGGGTAGTAAATTCGTTACACCAATTTCCCATTCGCGATCTATGTCGCATTCTGGTGTACGAAAAAGGACTACTTTCTTAACCGAGATTAACGTTTCAGAAATTAACCAGTCTTACTACCCACTATGATCGGTCAACCGATGAGATTTTCATGGTTTCGGGTGTGAACCGCGAAGCGGTTCATGTCTGTTTCTTTACCAGATTTAATTGTAAATAAAACCTGATACGGAGAGTATACATTACGTATGTCAGAACCTGAGCCATCTATAAAACTATTCCATACGACATCGAACCATGAAGAGATATACCGGACAGAGGATAGCATATTTATCAAACTTCCACCCGGACGGGCTGTCCTCTCGACATCATGGATAAACGGGGGATACCAGGAAGGACTAAGGGGAGTATTCAACCACCAGCCTCCCCATCATGCAACCTGTTCGCACAGCCTTGAAGGCGGATCAGTAGAAGCATACATGGCAATAGTTGCCGGAAGACTTGGATTTTCACCAAAGAAAAGTGCCGGACTTCTGACCGCGGCAAAGATGAAACATGCTGCAGTCGTAACCCGGTCATTCAGGGGGGTAGAAGTTACCGCAGTTGTCACCGGGGGAATAGAAGTGAACGGAGGGCGTGCAGGAGATCCGGCATCATACTTCCAGGAAAACGGAAATATAGAGATGATTTCCGGCACTATCAACACGCTTCTTCTCATTGGCGCACACCTCCCGGCATACGCCATGACAAAGGCCGTAATGACTGCAACCGAGGCGAAAGCAGCAGCGCTACAGGAACTCATGGCCCAGAGCAAATATTCTTCAGGAATAGCAACCGGTTCCGGGACGGATGGAATCGCAGTTATTGCAGACACAACTCATGAAAAACGACTTACTGACGCAGGCAAACACTCGAAGCTCGGTGAACTTATTGGAATTGTGGTAAAGGAGGCAACAACTACAGCGCTCCGGAGACAGTCTGAGCTTTCAGCAGAAAGCCAGGCAGATTGTATGGTACGGTTAAACCGGTTTGGAGTGAAGGAGGATGACCTCTGGGTTTTTGCAACAAGATTGGATGGAGAGAATCGAAAACCTGTCTTTTTCCGTTCACTTCAGCAGGTAGCACGAGATCCTGCCATTCTCGCCGGAGTTACTGCTATTATTCATATTATGGATGAGATCAGCTGGGGTCTCCTCCCTGAGACTGCAGGAAGAAACACTGCGAGAATTTATCTTAAGGGGATTCCGGAAATGTGCGGATTAATACCGGATGAGGAACTCCACTCACTCCTCCAAAATGAAGACCCGGTAAAAGAACTCCTTCAGAAAACACTTGCATGGATAATCAAAAGGAGGATTTCGGTATAATGTCTGAATCATACAATTTTCCTTTTACTGCCATTGTTGGTCAGGAAGCAATGAAACAGGCCCTGCTCTATAATATTATAATGCCCTCCATAGGGGGCGTACTTATCAGGGGAGAGAAAGGAACAGCAAAATCAACCGCAGTCAGGGCATTGGCATCACTCCTGCCTGAACGAAAATGCGTAAAAGGGTGCCCGTTCCGATGTAATTTTGATGAACCGGATAATTATTGCTCACTCTGTAAAGAACGTGTATTGTCCGGGGAAGAACTGATCCCGGATATGGTCCGGATGAGAGTTGTTGAGCTTCCATTGAGTGCCACTGAAGATCGGGTTTCCGGAACACTGGATATTGAACATGCTATCCGGACTGGAAAGAGAAAGTTTCAACCGGGAATTCTTGCTGAAGCCAATGGAAATATTCTCTACGTTGATGAAGTAAATCTGCTCGAAGACCATCTGGTGGATCTACTTCTTGATGCAGCGGCAATGGGGGTAAATTACGTAGAAAGAGAAGGAATTTCATTTTCTCATCCGGCACGGTTCCTTCTTGTGGGGACTATGAACCCTGAAGAGGGTGACCTCCGTCCCCAGCTCCTGGACCGGTTTGGCCTTGTGGTGGATGTAACCGGTGAAGAGGATATGCAGGTACGCAAAGAGATCATCCGGAGAAGACTGGCCTTTGAACATAATCCAAAGGAATTCACCCGTTCTTATCATGAATCAGAAAAAGCATTACGGGATTGTGTGATGTCTGCAAAACCCATGACTGACCGGATACCAATCGATGATACAATTCTTGACAAGGTTGTAACTATTAGTCTGCGACTGGGTGTTGACGGCCATCGGGCTGATCTGACATTGATACGTGCTGCTCTTGCTTCAGCAGCTCTAGCAGGAAGAGCATCCATTTCCCGGGAAGACATTACCCGGGCTGCCGGACTTGCCCTCCCTCACCGGATGTATCGCAGACCTTTCGAGGAACAGTATAGTAACATGGAACAGGTAGAATCCTGGATTGCGGAGCTTTATCAGGATGTTTCATGAGCACGAGTATTTTGCTGATATTAAAGGACTTAATGAAGCAAAATTATCACTTCTTCTCTTCCTGGTATCACCAGTTATCAGGAGTCTGATTCTTATTGGTGGGACCGGTACTGGTAAATCTCATCTTGCCAGGCTGACCAAATCAGTAACAGATGTGAAAACCGTACATCTCCCTCAACATGCAACATGGGACCGGGTTTTTGGCTCAATTGATATCACGGCCTCATTAGCACGGGGAGAAAAAGTAATTGAGCACGGACTTTTAAAAAAGGCTGATGGAGGTATTGTTATCATGGATGATATTCATCTCATGGATCATACTCTCATAACCGCAGTTCTCTCTGCAGCAGAAACCGGAATGGTGAAAATTGAAAGAGATGGAATATCATCAGGATATCAGACAAATTTTAAAATAATCGCGACCCTGAATCAGGATGAAGGGGAAATCTCTCCACATATAATTGATCGGTTTTCCCTCTGTGCTCTATGCCCGGCAATAACCGATCCACTGCTCCGGAAGCAGTTTCTTGAAAAAGCCATAATAAGAAATCCTGGTAATTTTATTCCCGATTCTAAATCCTCTGAAAAAGAAAATCAACAAAGAGAACAGATTTTACAAGCCCAACACCGGTACCCATATGTCCAAATTCCGGATGGGATAATGGATCTGATCACCAGCCTTGCTACAGACCTGGGAGTTGAGGGTCATCGTGGTGATATTGCTCATTCCAGCGCAGCATCTGCCCTTGCAGCGTTGAACGAACGAGATCAGGTTTCGGTTGATGATATTTCAGCAACTCTCCAGGTATCTCTCCAACACCGAAGACGAGATTACCAGAAAGAGCCACCAATCATCTCCACCGGAACCCGAGAATAAAAAGGACGGCGATGGATTGCCACAGGATAACCGGCACGAAGAAGGGGATCAGAATGAGTCACAGCAAAAACAAATCCCACAAGCTCCTGCTCCGGATCAGGTCTTTACAATAGGCGATATACAATTCACAAAAGATCTCATAGTTCAAAAGAAAAACAAAAATTTCCATTCAATGGTTAAAACCGGGAAAAAGGGATCACATCAGAAAATATCTGATAGCGGGAGATATTTCCGGTCAAAAAATCCTTCAGGAAAAATCTACGATATCGCGTTTGATGCGACTTTCCGTGCAGCGGCACCACACCAGATTACCCGATCAAATGGAACGCTCGCCTTGAATATATCCGTACAGGACATTCGTGTAAAAGAACGGAAACGAAAATCCGGGCGTACTATAATCTTTGTTGTCGATTCAAGTGGTTCCATGGGTGCTGCAAAACGAATGAGTGCAGTCAAGGGAGCAGTCCTCTCATTATTGAAAGATGCATATATCAACCGAGACCAGGTGGCTCTCATTTCATTCAGGGGGCCGGGAGCAGAAGTTCTGTTAAAACCCACCCGAAGTGGAATGACTGCGTATCATCAGCTGGCGCATCTTCCAACCGGAGGACAAACCCCCTTATCCTCTGGAATTTACACTACAGTAAGCCTCATCAGAACTATCAGACGGAAAAATTCTCATGATGAACCGTTTGTCATAATTATCTCTGATGGCAGGGCCAATCATGCACGATCTGATAATGATCCGGTTGCAGAAGCATGGATGGCTGCGGCGGCTGCGAGAAATGAGAAAGCACATTACTATGTCATAGATACTGAATGTGGCTACCCCCGGTTTTTCCTGGCAAAAAAACTTGCTGAACATATCGGGGGAACATATACCCTGCTTGATACGATGAACGGAGAAGAAATCGTTCAGCTTGTCAGACAGGAGAGGGGTCGTTAAACCAAATATCGATGAATTAAATAAAAAAATATTTAACTAAAATAAAGTTACACATGTAAAGGAGAATTTGATCATGGTAAGCCATACAGTCTCCTTACAAAGCTCCTGTATTATCTTTGTGTTATTTTTGCTATTGGGATTTCTCATACCTCTGCCGGTGTTGGCAGATGATAAACTCCAGAATGTGGATCAGGATCAGGTACATCCGGAATATGCAACCGGTTTTTCTGTTGAATATCATGAGGGCTATAAAGTTGTCACAGTTACAAAACCCTGGCGAGGATCTGATGAATCATATACATATGTCCTCGTAAAACCGGGAGTGAGCCCTCCTCATCTTGGAAAAGGAGAAGAAATTATAACTATTCCATCAGAACGATTTGTTTCACTCTCATCGACCTATCTTCCATATCTTCCCATACTTGGAATCACCAGTTCATTAAAAGGAGTCACGAATACGAATACCGTGTATACGCCTGAGGTTATGAATCTCATACAGGAGGGGAAAGTAATTGATGTCTCCGGAGGTGGGTCCGGAATGGCAACAGGTATCAATCTTGAAACTTTGATAGACCTGAACCCTGATCTTGTCATGACCTATGCAACCGGACAACCGGAGTATGATGCACACCCAAAACTCCAGGAAGCAGGTATTCCGGTTGTTCTGAATGCTGAATACATGGAAGAAGATCCCCTGGGACGGGCAGAATGGATAAAATTCATTTCAGTATTTTTCAACCGGGAAAAAGAAGCGAATGCCTACTTTGAAAAGATAAAAAATGAATACCAGTCACTTGAAAAATCTGTTCATTTCCTCAATGGTACCAATCCGACCGTATTTGTGAATAATAACTGGCAAGGGACCTGGAATATGGCTGGAGGCCAGAGTTATGTTGCTGAACTTTTAAGAGACGCAGGAGCAGATTATCTCTGGTCTGATGACACAACTACCGGAAGCATCCCTCTTGATTTTGAAATAGTATATGATAAGGGCCAGAATGCAGACTATTGGTTAAATCCGGGTACTGCTATGACTCTTCAGGAATTATTGGGAGAGGACGCCAGGTATTCAGAGTTTACAGCTGTAAAATCTAAAAAGATTTATAACAATAATGCCCGAGTAAATGCCGGAGGAGGGAATGATTACTGGGAATCCGGCGTGGCACATCCTGAAACAGTATTAAAGGATTTAATTAAAATATTCCATCCGGAAATCGTGTCAGATCATAATCTGGTTTACTATCGGCATCTGGAATAAATGAAATATCCAATATCAATGATTCTGTCCGGGCATTTCAATATGAGAATTACAGGAATAATGATATTCCTTCTTCTTTCATTAATTATCCTGTTTTTTCTTGAATTAGTTCTCGGATCAGTTGCAATCCCCTATCCAGAAATTGTCCGTATTCTTACTGGTCAGGGTTCCTCTCATGACAGCTGGATTATGATCATTTACAATTTCCGCCTGCCAAAAGCAATGGTTGGTTTATGTGCAGGTGCATGTCTCGCAATCGCCGGTCTTTTTATGCAGACCCTTTTTCGAAATCCTCTGGCCGGACCTGATGTTCTTGGTCTTTCAGCAGGAGCAGGTCTTGGGGTTGCAATTGTTGTTCTCTCAGCAGGAACGGCTGGAGCCTCTTCAATTCTTGGTAATCTTGGATTCTTCGGAAGTGTTGGTATTGCAATAGCAGCATCTTTTGGATCAGGTCTTGTACTGTTGATGATCCTGGCGGTTTCAAAAAGAGTTCAAAACAGTATGACGCTCCTTATTCTTGGACTCATGTTTGGGTATACTGCAAATTCTTTCATTTCGATTCTCATGCATTTTGCCCTTGCAGAGCGTATACAGGCATATACCATATGGAGTTTTGGTTCATTTGGTGGAGCGACATGGGACCAGATACAGGTTTTGGTTTTGTTTGCCGTATTAGGTCTGATATATTCGATATCTCTGATAAAACATCTGAATGTACTCCTTCTCGGTGACCAGTATGCCGAGAGCATGGGTCTTGATCTTATCAGAACAAGAAATAAAATTTTCATCATCACCGCAGTTCTCTCCGGAGTGGTAACGGCATTTTGCGGACCTATTGGGTTTATTGGTATATCTGTCCCCCATCTCTGCCGTGCACTCTTTGCGACTGCAAATCATTGCATTCTTATTCCGGCATGTATCCTGCTGGGGGCCTGTCTTGCTCTTACTGCTGATATTATTGCATCAGTTCCGGGGTATTCCATTACTCTTCCATTAAATGCCATTACCTCCCTTATCGGGGCACCAGTAGTTATTTGGATTATTTTTTCAAAAAGCAGGAATGGGATGGAGGTCAGTGTCTGATGGGGCTTATAAAAATAGACAAACTTACCATCGGATACAAAAAAAGAAAGAATGGAGAGAGAAAAGTCATCTCTCATCTTAACCTGGATATGAAATCCGGTGAGTTAATATGTCTTGTAGGTCCGAACGGCAGTGGAAAATCAACTCTTTTAAAAACAATTACTGGCCTTCTGCCGCCGTTAGACGGTGAGGTTTTTCTTTCGGGCAGGAATATAAGATCGATATCATCTCTGGAACGGGCTAAACTGGTATCTATGGTACTAACAAATCCGGTACAGGCTGGACAACTGACGGTATATGATGTGTGCAGTCTGGGAAGGTATCCACATACCGACTGGATGGGATCATTGGCACAGGAAGACCATGATATGATAACCGCATCTCTGGATGCTATTGGAATCAGACATTTTGCACACCGGTATTTACATGAACTGTCAGATGGCGAACGACAAAAGGTGATGATTGCCCGGGCTCTTGCACAAAATTCAAAACTCATAATTCTGGATGAACCTACTGCCTTTCTTGATATGCCCTACCGGATAGAAATAATGCACATTCTCAAAAATCTTGCCATGAACGAAGATCGGGGAATTCTCCTTTCAACACATGATCTGGATCTCGCAATGCGAACCGCAGATCGTCTCTGGGTCGTCAATCATGATGGTTCTTTTCATGATGGTGCTCCTGAGGATTTGGTTTTAAATGGAATTATTTCACAGGTGTTTGCAATTGGTGAAATCTCCTATGATGCTGAGCGGGGACATTTTCATATGCCTGTCCATCCTAAGGGATCAGCCCGGATAACTGGAGAGAATGGGAAATTCAGATTCTGGACAGAAAGAGCCATGGAAAGGATTGGATATATCTCACAGGAAAATGAACCGGCAGAGATTCATGTACATATCGCTCCCACAGAAAGTTGTATAACGTGGATCATTAAGACTCCCGGTACAGTGAAAAAATTTTCCAACCTGACTGATGGAATACATTGGATACAAACCTTAAAGCTAGTTGTTTAATTTAATTATTTGGCAGTAATCAATTTTTTACCTACTGATATTGGTGATATCTGAATAATGAAATATAATAACACGGACGGACCGATTTCTCGAATTGCAGTGTATGGAAAAGGAGGAATAGGAAAATCGACAATATCAGCTAATATTTCTGCAGCTCTTGCAGATGAAGGATATTCAGTCCTACATATAGGTTGTGATCCAAAACATGATTCAACCAGGACACTTCTCGGGGAACTTCATACGCACACCGTAACCGATTTTTTTCGAACATCGAAAATTCAGACTGATTATTCAGACCTCATCCGAATAGGTTATAATGGAATTGCCTGTATAGAAGCCGGGGGTCCAGAACCTGGTGTAGGTTGTGCAGGAAGGGGAATTCTGAGTACATTTGAAATTCTCAAACGGATGGAGACTGATTCTTCCCGGTATACCTATACCATCTATGATGTCCTGGGTGATGTGGTATGTGGAGGATTTGCTGTCCCACTCCGACATGGATATGCAGATCTCATTCTGATTGTGACATCTGGCGAATATATGTCATTGTATGCAGCGAATAATATCCTTCGTGGCATTCATAACTTCGATGGCAATATTAAACGAATTGGTGGGATAATATATAATTCCCGGGGAGGAGCAGAAGAGGATGAACAAGTCAGAAAATTTTCCGTTGCGGTCAGTCTCCCTATCCTTGTAAAGATCCCCAGAAGTGAGATCTTTCTTACCGCAGAACGGCATTCAAAGACCGTTGTTGCTGCATTTCCAAATAGCCAGGAGACAGTATTATTTCGGAAACTGATATCTGAATTTTTTTCAACTAAAAATCCTATTCCCAGGTATCGTGCCCACCCTCTTGAAGTAATGGAACTTGAGTCACTGATACTCGGAAGAGATATATCCGGATATACCTCCCCCTCTCATCAGGTCCCTGTAAATTTCAGGCCCATAACAAATGACACAGATAATGGAACTGTTCATTGTACAATCCCACAAAAGCCTTCTCTTTTTGGTTGTGCATTTGCCGGGGCAATAGCCGTACTCTCTCAAATCCAGGATGCTTCTATTATTGCCCATTGTCCCTCAAGTTGTGCACATATTGTCTCAAATCTTCTGGTCTCTTCACAAAACCGGGACCGTGATAAATCTGCTGATTATGGTAAACAGACGTCGTTTTCATTTATTCATACTGGAATGGATGAAAAAATGATGGTATTCGGGGGGATAGAGGGGTTAAAAAAAACTATTATTAAGTCTGTTGAATCCGGCAATCGTGTAATATTTATTGTATCCGGTTGTACACCCGGTATTACCGGGGATGATATTGTTGGTTGTGCATCTGAAATGAGCCAGAATCTGGGTATTCCGATCATTCCTGTATCGGTCAACGGAATCGGAGAGGGAGATTTCAGTGCTGGCATCATGGCAGGGTATCACGCCTCTTTACAACTGGTGAAACAGGAAGCCGGGAAAAATGAACGTTCTGTGATCCTTGTTGGAGAAAAAATACTTGCAAATAATACTACTGCAAATTTTAATGAATTAAGTCAGTATCTCTCTACCCTTGATATCCAGGTTTCATGTAGGTTTCTTGCATATACCTCTGTAAACGAAGTGCAATCCATGAGTGAACAGAGTCTTATTCTGCCGGTATCTTCTGATAAAATTACCCTGGAAATATCTAAAATTATTTCAGAAAAAACCGGATCAGAAATTTTTAACCATGCTTTTCCGTATACCTTCAATGAGACAGTCAGATGGATTCAGGATCTTGCTGATAGATTCAGGATCCAGGATAAAGGTTCGGCTCTGATCGCACGAAATGAGAAAATATACCGTAAAGAAATTGCATTGATTATGCTGATGACTGCTGGAAAACGGGTTATTATCGCCTCATCTGGTCCGGATATATCCTGGGTTTTAGAGGCGGTCAGAGAATGTGGGATGGAAATAATCCGTGCAGGATATTTTTCATCTCCGTATACGACGAAAAATAATCAAAAAGAATCAGAACCATCAATTGTAATGGATTATACTCCTGATGCACTCTATGATGATATCAAAACATACCGCCCGGACCTTGTATTAACCACTATCTGGCTTGATTATAAAAAAGCTGACGTACGGTATGGAATGATCCCCTTTTGTCCAAATGTGGGATTTTTTGGAGCATTATCCTCAATGAAACACTGGGCATCTATTCTTTCAGGGCCGGTAAGAGAAGGATGGAGGAATGATCTTTGATAACTGGAGTAACAGATCCTGACATCCTTACCGGAATGATACTGGGTGCTGAGGGGATTCCAGATATTATGGTGATTTTAAACAGTCCAACCGGATGTAAATTTTATCATGGGCATATTGCACATCTCAAGAGGAACGAATCGGATATTTCTGATCCATATCTTCGTCCTGAGCCATGGTTTTTCGGACAATCACGGATTCCTTGTACGTATCTTGACGATAGGGATTACATCTTTGGAACTCATGATAAACTTGAAAAAATCCTGACCTACATAAAAACCCGGTGGAGCGGCCTTATCGTTCTTATCAACGCTCCTGGTGCTTCACTCATAGGAGATGATCTGAAAAAAGTAATAGCCATTATGGAGCTGGAGGAAAGATGTATTCCGGTTGAAATACCTGGATATTCACTATCAGCACCAACCGGAGTTGATCGAATGCTGGTCAGAATTCTGGAACATTTAAGACCTTCAGGAAAACCCGATAATAAGGTCAATCTTATCGGCTTATCGATTCTTCAGCGATATTGTGAAGGAACAAAAAAAGAAATTTCATATCTCCTTGAAAAATCAGGAATATTCGTTCTTTCAACTCCGGGAGCAGGGTCAGACACAGAAAACCTCATTGCATCATCCGGTGCGTCCCTCAATGCCATAGTGTTTCCAGAATATGCAATTGAAACAGCCAATTTTTATGCAAATTCCTATAAAATCCCTTTCATTCTGCCAAAAGATGGAGCCCCGGTAGGATTTGATGCTACAAAGTCCTGGATTACCGATATCTGCAGGGCTTTCGGAACAGATCCCATCTTTGTGAATAAGGAGATTCATTCTGCCAAAAAAACCGCTGCAAGCAATATTGCCCGTGTAAATGCAGTATCCGGAATTCCCCGTGGTTCAGGATTTGCCATACGAGCGGAAAGTTCTCTTGCACTTCCCCTGGTAAAATGGCTCTATACGTACCTTGGTATGATCCCGGTCGGAATAGAACTTACTGATGGCTCATGCCAGGTATATTCTGATGAACTCAGGATCTTTCTTCAGGAGAACCATCTTATTCAGTTCCTGGGAATCTTTCCTGGAAAAGACCCGGATATTGTTTTTACTGATGGAGCAACAGGAAATATGATGAAAAATCAAGGCATTTGCAGAGGATATATTGATATTTCTCATCCACCATCTGGAAAAATAGAAATAATTCCCAAAACAATCTTTGGAATTTCCGGATCACTCATGCTTATAGAGGAAATCTTAAATATTCTGCGTTGATATCTTTTTTTGAGGATCTGTCAAAGATTCCAGGTTACTCTCTATGGATAAGTATATGGATTGGAGTAATCTGAGTGTTTCTTCATCAGGACTCCACATTCCGCGATCCACCGCTTCAAGCAATCTGCCAGACATATGTATGAGTGCATAAGGATTATCTTCCGATAACCATTCCCGGCAGGACTCATCAAAGAGAAATGTTTCAGCAAGTGACTGGTACTGCCATTCTTCAAGAACGTCAGCAGTAGCATCCCATCCAAAAGCAAAATCAAAAAGGTAAGTTAATTCCTGTGCCCCCCTATACCGGTGAGGTTTCAGACCTTCCAGCCATTTTGGATTCTGAATTCGACTTCTAAACAGAAATTTACTTTCTTCTTCAATCGTCCGGATGACCGGTTTATCAGGATCAGAACTATCCCCCACAAACGAAACCGGATCTTTTTCTCCATACGCTTTGGTAACCGCAATCATACCTCCATGATACATGAAATCATCATCATTATCTAATATATCAAGTTCTCGCGAATTGTGGTTTTTTACTGTTACATCAAGTTTGGAGAGAAGAGTTTTGAAAAGATCCTTCATAACCTCCCCTTTATATTTACGCCCATATGCATGACCGCCCCAGTCAAGATAAGTATCTGCAAGATCCTGCTTTTTTTCCCATCCGGATGTAATAATTTTATCTGCAACTCCTGCTCCATATGTTCCCGGAGGGCAGCCAAAAATCCTGATAAGTGCCCGCGATCTGGCCTCTTCTGGATCCATTCCATTTTTCAGTGATTCAAGCAGGGATTTACGAAGATGAGATGCAAGATAATTTTCTTCATCCTTTTCATCAAGGGTTGCAATCATCTCAACTCCTTCATCAATCAAATCGACAAGACCGGGAAAAACATCACGAAAGAGGCCGGTTATCCGAAGAGTAACATCTATCCGTGGCCTTTTCAGATCCGATAATGGAATAATTTCAAGACCTGTAACTCGTCCTCCATATGCTGACCAGAGAGGACGAAGACCCATAAGCCAGAGAAGGTATGCAATATCATCCCCTCCGGTTTTCATACTGTCGGTCGCAAAAATGACAATTCCAACATTTTCAGGATAAACACCTTCATCTTTGACGTACCGCTCAATCATCTGATTAGCCATCTTTTTTCCTATGGCAAAAGCAGCAGGTGTTGGGATTATCGCTGGGTCAATAGAGTAAAAATTCCTACCCGTGGGGAGGATGTGGGCATTTCCCCTGGTTGGAGGGCCTGATGGACCAGGAGGAACATACCTGCCATTGAGTCCGGATAGCAGGTTATTCATCTCATCGGTGGTCTGTTCAAGGTTAGGGACAATATTTTTACAAATCTTGTAAAGTGTTTCGTTCAGATCTGGATCATTGCATAAATCCCGTGTAATATCTGGTATTTTTTCAGGATTACATCCTGTAGCAACAATGCTTCGGATTATATCAAATGAAAGTGTATCGATATCATCGAGTAATGCACCATTCGGTTTTTGAAATAAATCGTTCCAACCGGAAGGGTTTTCCTGTAGTTCGGAAAGAACAAGGCCCATAGATTTTCCAATGGATTCACGAAGTGAGGGTATTGATCCATTTTTAATTCTTGTCAGAGCGTAGAGCATTTCAGAAAATCTCTCTCCCTGAGGACAAAAACCATAAATGTGAAGGCCATCCTTGATTAAAGAATCCCTGGCCGTACATAGATAATCATACATTGATCCCAGCGATACTGCCAGATTCTCTGGGGCTGACAGAGAGATCTGAAGATCAGAAGCAAGGTTTGTCTCTTCAACCAATATTTGAATTTCTTTTAGGATTTCAGATGCTTTTACGTCATCGCGGTTCTTTTCTGCACGGAAATACTCCTGGATATATACTGTGAGTTCCTCAAGATTACCATATCCTCCTGCACGAGTCATGGCAGGGATGAGGTGATCCAGGATAACTGCTGAAGATCGTCTCTTTGCCTGTATCCCCTCCCCTGGGTTATCAATAATATATGGATACAGGTGTGGAAGATCCTCAATCATCATATCCGGATAACATGTTGATGACAGCCCCACACTTTTACCTGGAAGCCATTCCAAGGTCCCATGGGTTCCCATGTGGATGATTGCTTGTGCTTTGTATCCTTCTTTGAGCCACCGGTAAAAAGCAAAGTACTGGTGGGGCATAACAATGTCAGTACTATGATAAACCGCATCAGCGTCCTCTAAAAATCCGCGTGGTGGCTGCAGTCCGATGAAGATGTTCCCAAACATTTTTCCTGGAATAAGAACCTTTTTTTCGGCAGTCAGAATTGTTCCCGGTGGTTCTCCCCAGTCATGTATAATTTTCTGACTGCATATCTCCGGTATTTTGGAGAGCCAGGTCAGATATTCATCCCTGGATACCAGATCTGCAGATTTACTTAGTAACTCCCCCTCATCCATACATTCGGGTGTGTTCGTCAGACCTGATAAGAGCAGGTGAATAAGTTCCTGTCCTGATGCAGGAAGTATTTCTCCACAATCATATCCCGCATTTTTCATTGCGTGGAGGATTTGAACTACACTTTCCGGAGTATCAAGACCAAATGCGCCACCGATGCAATCATTGGCAAGACCATACTGGTAGAGAATAATTGCAACCCGTCTTTCACAAACCGGAGTACGTCGAAGTGAAGCCCATGATTTTGCCATTTTTGCGACTTTCCGAGTTCTTTCTTCAATTCCATTAATCTTCCTTGAATTTTCATCCGGTTCATGGCATGCAATTGGAATTGAAATAATCTGTCCATCGTATTCTGGCCAGACTACATGAGAAGATATTTCCAAAATAGAAAGTCCTGCGATATTTTCACTCCATTCACCATAACTTTGGTTGGTAGTAATGAGCTGCAGGACGGGAACTCCAAGGGAAGAAAAAAAGTTATCTGGCTGAATTCCTGTTTCCCCTGAACACGATACCGAAAAGCTGAGCTGGGAAAACCCCATCATGATAAGCAGCACATCAATTGTAGTTTTGTCATCCTCCATAAAATAATGGCGAATAATTTCTGAGATTCCAGGTGATCCACTAATTGGATCCGGCGCTGATGAACAAAATACCGGTACGGTATCCAAACCCTCTTCTTCAAGAGAAGAGATGACCAAGTCAACTGCTGCAAGGGATTTCGAAAGGTAGTCGTTTTGCCAAAAGAGAATTCCCGCTTTCAAGGTACTTTTTGGGAGGAACATTCGATATTCTGATATCTGGATGTCCGGGTACCATCCTGGATGATATATACCATGAGTTGGAGGTTGTACTGGTTTAGGAATGCTGTGATCCCCTTTTCCTATCTGCACATACACCCAAAGAAGCAAAGAACGCATGTTCTGTAAACCCCCAAGATGGAGGTATGAATAAACCTGACGATAATCGTCATTTGAGAATGGGAACCAGGATCGATATTCTGTCATTTCCTCTTCGATTGTACTGATAAGAAACACAGGGCATTTCTCTGAATTTATTGTTTCCCGAAGCCGGGGAAATTTCTTAAAATATGGGACTGAACCATGGAGGTTTATTATGATAAAATCTACAGAAGAAATTTCTTTGAGAACATAAGAAAAAACCTCCTCATTTTTATCCAATTCTTCAGAGCAATATTGAATAACATTTATATTACAGGATTCTTTACGTAAATTTTTTGCAGCCTCAAATAGAAGACGATTTTCGCCACTACCAGAACCAAGATAGAAAAGATTAATCATTTTTTCTCCTTTTATTTGATAACAGATGATCCTATGATGACTTTTGCTGGAATGATTGGAATTTCCTCCCGAATGAGTGCATAATAATATTTTACTTTAATGCAAAAAAACTTGTTCTAATAATATCATAAATTCTTGGATGCAATGATGAAATTTTCTGTTTATTATTGCATCGGAGTAAAAGACTTCCATGAAGGTATTTAAAAAAAATGATGGTGACCAGATTACTGCATATATATGTTTTTTAGCAGGGGGATGGTAAGATAGAAAATTGTCTGATATATGCAATAAAGACGTTGAGAGAGTGAATAGAAGCAAATAATTTTTTGTAATTTATTTTATTTTGTCTGATAAAAACAAAAGATGGTATTACCGCAAAGTATTTCTGTATGAACAATAAATTTTGATCTATGTCAAAATTTTTTGGTTATGAACCGAAGCCCAAGACTGCAAAGCTTGCCGATGAGTTTGAAACCAAGGTCCTAATTCGGAGAAACAACAAATCCCTCGTTGGGAGGGTTTTTGTTGACATCATGGAAGATGAATGGAAATTTGCTGTGGGTTTTAACCAGATGGGTATTACCAAACTTCATGGCAGAGAAAATGAATTTGAAGTTCTGTACAGATACCAGCCATCGGAAGAATCAAAGGTGGTTCGCCTTGGAACTGATACCGGTCTTGAGAATGACTATCCTGCTGCGTCATTTCCATCACCTGATGAATTCATCATCTGGGCAATCGGCCAGGAAAAACAGATTCAGCTTTCACCTGCCTGAATGATTCCTCCTTTATTTCTTTCAATTTTTCGATTGTAATTCTGATTATTCATTCTGAAGAAGGCAATATTTAAGGTAAAAAAAGCGCATGGATAAAGATCGGAAAGGATACATTCAGGTATATTGTGGAAACGGAAAGGGGAAAACAACTGCAGCACTAGGTCTCTCGCTCAGGACCCTTCTCTCTGGTGGATCAGTGTATTTTGCCCAGTTTTGTAAAGGATCAGAGACGGCAGAATTGGGGCTGTGTACACTCTTTGATACCTTTGTGATGGAACAGTATGGAACCGGGAAGTTCATTATCAGTGATCCTACTGAAGAAGACCTAAAGCAGGCAAGATTGGGACTTGAACATTGCAAAAGTGTGCTGTCATCCGGTTATTTTGACCTTGTCGTCCTTGATGAGATAATCATGAGTGTCTATTACCGGCTAATCACCATTGAAGAGATTCTCTCTATGCTGAAATCCAGAAAGTCATGGGTTGAAGTGGTACTCACCGGGAGAAAGGCGCCACATGAGTTGATTGAAGCAGCAGATCTGGTCACAGAGATGAAAAAAGTGAAACATTATTTTGATATTGGGGTGAAAGCAAGGAAAGGGATAGAATTCTGATATCTGAAATTTTCTGGGTAATCTGGTTTCTATCCGAGGTTTTGTTATTTCCAGCCAATAAACACTCCAAACATATCATACTGTAAGGGTGAAAGTATCCGAGCAAAACCTGCAGCTTTCAATTTTCTATAGAAACCATGGTTTGTGTCAAGAAGGGGCCATGCCTTCTCTCTTCCGGATACTGTCTCGAGAATCTGATCTTCTGGCATGCCGGTATCTCTCATGTGACGCTCCCATCTGTTTCGGTATATCGATTCAATCCAGTCCTCTTCCGGTCTCATAACATCTCCGCATATAAAAAGTCCACCTGGATTTAGTTTTTGATATATCTCATCAATGAGGTTTTTTCTGAAATTATCAGAGATGTGATGAAGAGTAAGTGTTGATATAATACAATCATAGTTCCCTTCAGGCAGGCCGGTGGTGATGTCACCTTCGATGAATGTGCACCCTGTTAATTCTTCTTTTCTTTTTGCCAGTTCCAGCATCTCTGGAGATTTATCCATGCAGGTGATCTGATATTCAGGATATTGACTGAGCATAAGTGCAGTAAAATACCCGGTCCCTGAACCAAGTTCCATGATAGAGATCTTCCGGTGAGGAATGAATGAAAGGCATGTGGAAAAGAAGAGCTCCGCATTCGGGAGGATGCGAAAGAGGTTCGTGTCGTACTGAGTGATGCGGTTCAAATAATGTTCGTGATCAGACATCATTATATCAAAGGGTTTCATGTATCTTAATTGGTGAGATATTACTCGTAAAATAAACAGCATGAAACTTGTCTTTATTTTTGTTACAGAGTTATCTGAATAATTCAGATAAGGTCTCTCATCACGAGGATTACGATTGGTCTATGTTACTTTCTTTTTGAAGTTTTTATCTCCAACAATTTCTACCTTCATAATGACGTTCTGGTTATCCTCGGTATTTGTAAGAGAGGTTTCCATCAGGTCAGAATGATAATTCGGTTGGTTTGGAGAACGGTCCCTCCCTATTGCCGTGTGCTCCAGATTCTCGTAAAAATTCTCTTTTTTCGAGATTAATTGTCATTTGAATTACTCTCAATTTGTTCCAGACAAAGGGAAATGATTGAATAAATCATTTTTTTATCTTCTGACTTGACCAAAAATGGAATATTTTATTCTTTTTCTGAAAATGAAATGTAATTATGGGCTATTTATCCTGTAACAATTTTACCTCATCAATACCTTACAAGACTGGTGCATAATATTCGCCCATTTCTGTTCCGGAAACAAAGGTATCAGCATACTCTTGTAAGACATCTTTTGGATTAAGGTCTTTACATTCATCCGGGTGCAATGCCTTTGCAAGATATACGAGACCAGCCGGACTCCGGGGACCATAAACAAGGTCTCCATTCAGGACAAACACTTGTTTTTCTTTTACTGCATCAAGTGAGTCAAACCCGGTTCTTGCAATCATCTCTTCCCTGACCTGTTCCAGCGTTTTATCCGGCTTAAGGGAGACTGTTTTTATAATTACCGACGGATTCTCACTCATAACCCATTCAGGAGTGACTTTTGGCCATTGTTCACCAAGACTTGCAGCAAGGTTTTTTCCCCTGGCTATTCCCATAAGAATATCTATTCCGCTGTCTTTGCCCTGAGCAGAATAATCAGAATATCCTTCAATGTATGCTGTCGGGAGATCTTGTTCAGGAATATTTTTCAACCGTGACGTAACTTCATCCTCCCATTTCTTCATGAAGGTAAGATATTGTTCTGCTTTCTCATCAGCACCGATCAATGTTCCCAGAGATGTAATATCCTGTTTAAGAGTATTGAATTTATAACAGTCAAGATAAATCAGATTAATTCCTGCGTTTTTCAACTGTTCAGCGTTCTTTGGTTTGGAACTGGAATACGAAATGACGGCATCTGGTTTTAATGCAAGAATCCGCTCAATACCGGGTGTCTGCCAGTCTCCAACACTTATCGCGTTTGGCATGTGTTTCATGAGTGCAGTATCTTTCATGGTACTATCAGTAAGACCAATTATGCTGTTTCCTGCCCCAAGAATCACCAATGCTTCTGCTGCATCACTGTTCAGGCAGATAATCCTTTTCGCAGCAAATGGAAGGGTGATGGTATCTCCTGACGTATCGGTGAATGAGACATCAGCAGAGCAAAATGGTAGTATTAATCCACAAACAATGACGAATATCGCGAAGTAGGAAATGTACGAGTTTTTCATCATGGTAATCATCAGTTTTTTGTTCGTCTGGCAATACAAAAAGCGTAGGAATTCTCATACCTGGACTTTTCTGAATACATGAACTGCAACTCCGATTATGGACACACACAAGATGGATAAAAATCCGATCTGAGTCAGAGGAATCTCTCCGGTCTGGAAGATCCTGATCCCATCTATCGCAAAACTGAGCGGATTTATTTGGGCTACAGGTATTAGCCATGAGGGCATCTGTTCGTAGGGCATCATTGCCGATGAGGAGAAAAACAGGGGCATCGTAATCATTGCGTTGGCAGCAGCATATTGATCATGATCATCCAGGTAGATCGCAATAGACGCCGCTGCTGAAGCGAGTAATGCCCCGAAAATGATCAGGATAAGGTATGTTCCTGCTAATTGGGATGGAGTATAGAGTTTCGCCCCAACAAGAAAAGCGAAGCAGAGAATTATCGTTGACTGAATAATTCCCCTGATTGAAATTACCAGAATCTTTCCAAACAGAATACTTTCCCGTGGTGGGGGAAGAGCAAGAAATTTATTAAAAAATCCAAGCATGCGGTCAAGAATGAGTAGTCCTCCACCAGCGAGCGATGCTGAGAGAATAGTCATCACAAGAATTCCCGGGGTTACAAAGTCGATGTAATTATCGGTAAAGGATATCGGAAGGGCCAGGCCTACAAAGAGGAGCCACGCTGCAGGCATGACCATGGCGGAAATAAACCCCCATTTCCCTCTGAACCAACGGATCAAATCCCGACGGCAGTATACCAGAATCGGATTCATCCTCTCCTCCCGGTCATATTTCGAAACGTGCTTAGATTAAAAGGACCCTTATCCTCTTCAGTTCCGACAAGATGGAGAAATACATCATCCAGAGAAGGTTTTCGAAGTGACATGGCGGTTACGGTCACGCCATTTACACTCAGGGCATCTTTGATTTGAGGGAGAGCCTCGTCTCCCGAATCAGCATAGAAGATTATGCTTTCATCTTCGAAAAAGGCGAACCTGACACCGGGAAGATCAACTCCTGTGTATGTACCTGAAACAGATACCGAAATTACATCTTTTGAGATAATTTTTTTAAGATTTTCCGGAGTGTCTATCGCCTTGATAGTGCCATGATCAATAATTGCAACCCTATCACAGTACTTATCAGCTTCATCCATGTAGTGTGTCGTTACAAAAATCGTCATCCCGGCATTGCGGAGTTTCTTAATATGCTCCCAGATCTTTTTTCGGGCTGCTACATCAAGCCCAACCGTGGGTTCATCAAGGAATAGAACCTTGGGATTGTGGACAAGAGCCTGGGCAAGTTCCAGTCTTCTTCTCATTCCACCGGAGTATACTTTGGCATATTCATCAGCACGGTCGGATAGTTCCAATATCCGGAGTACTTCTTCGGATCGTTCAGCCGGGTTTTGGACTCCGTACAGTTCTGCAAACATATGAATATTCTCTCTCCCGGTAAGCCTGACGTCAACTGCCATATCCTGCGGGACATAACTGATCGAATCCCTGACTTTCCTTGGTTCGGTCTGGATATTATATCCACAGATTTCTGCAGTTCCTTCTGTCGGTTCGAGGAGAGTTGTCAGCATCAGAACCGTGGTTGTTTTTCCTGAACCATTTGGACCGAGAATGCCAAATATCTCGTTTCCAACGGAGAGATTGATTTGATTTACAGCACAGAGGTTACCGAAGTTTTTTGTAAGCTTTTTCGTGATTATTTTACTATATGGACAGTTTTGAATTTCTTTTTTCATTCAGATCACATTTATCGGTTTGGGAGATGTCCGGTCTTCTGCCTTTTTCCAATCAGGTAAAACGTACCTGCCTGCATCTGTTGTGACAAACTGCATGGGGATTCCATATACTGAAATGATATTTTCCTCAGTCATTACCTCTTCAACAGTTCCCATACTCACAATCTCTCCTTTATCCAGCAGGATTACCCGATCTGCGTAATGATAAGCAAAATTAAGATCATGCACTGCTACCAAAACAGATCGACTTTGAGAATCTGCGATTCTTTTAATCATCTGGAATACATCAATCTGGTGCTTGATATCAAGGGCACTGGTTGGTTCATCAAACAGGAAATAATCCGGTTCCTGGGCAATTGCACGGGCAATGAAAACCCGTTGTCGTTCTCCTCCAGATAATTCGGTGAGCATTTTTTCAGCCATGGATGTGATATGGAGCATTTCCATTGCAGTATCGACTTTTGCCAGGTCATGCTGGGTCAGTGACCATTGTACATGGGGGCGGCGACCAAGAATGACAGCTTCAAGGACTGTTGAAGAGGTGAGATACTGAAAATCCTGGGGGACATACCCAATCTTTTTCGCTATCTCATTCCGGGAAATAGAATCCAGGTTCTGACCTTCCAATGAAAGGTTCCCATATTTAGGCTCCATAATTCCTGCAATTGTCTTGATTAACGTGCTTTTACCTGATCCGTTCGGTCCGATGATACACAGAACTTCTCCAAGAGGAAGAGAGAAACTGATATCAGAGAGGACACGAATGGATCCATAATGCACAGATAATTTTTCAACGACAAGTGTCATAATCCGCCTCTCATGTGATCATCCGGTGTTTTCCCCGTAATATGAGGAACATGAAAAAGATACCCCCGATTACATACATGATAACCCCGACCGGGATCTCAACCGGGTCCATAATCGTTCGTGCAGCGGTATCCGAGATCAACAGAATGAGTGCTCCCAGGAGGGCGGAACAGGGGATCAGGAACCGGTTATCATTTCCAATCAGCATTCTGCCGATATGGGGGCCCATCAGACCAATAAATCCGATAATCCCGGTAAATGCAAGGCAAGCTGATGCTGCCAGGGTTGAGACGAACAGTCCGGTCAGACGAAGTCTGTTCACATTGACCCCCAGGTTTTTTGCAACATCATCTCCGGCTGAGAGGGTATTGAGATCCCAGGCTTTGGATTCCAGATAAAGGAAACAGAGGAGTGAAATTGGAGCGACGATAATAATTGCTCCCCAGTTCGCACCCCACATCCCTCCCATCAACCAGAGGGTAATCTCCCTGAGTTTTTCATCATTTGTCAAATACTTCAGAATCATGACACCGGCAGTGAAGATATACCCGATAACAACCCCGGCAAGGATAAGGGTAGCACTTGATGAACCTTTCATCTGTGAGATTGCATAAATAAAAAGAATTGAAAACCATCCCAGAAGGAATGCTGAAAAGATGATGACGCCGTTTTGAAATTCTTTCGGGATGAAAGGCATAAGGGAGGCTCCAAAGACGATAGCCAGGGCAGCACCGAATGATGCTGCGGATGAGAGTCCAAGGGTAAAAGGACTTACAAGCGGATTTCGAAGGAGTGCCTGCATGACACATCCGGCTATCGCAAGACTTATACCGGTAAATATTGCAAGAAGTACCCGTGGCATTCTGAAATCAATCACCACCGTCTTTTCAGAAGGGAAATCTTTCAGAAGATCCGGGTTCATTACTGCCTGATGAACTATGGTAAGGATCCGATCAAAGGAGAGATGGTAGGATCCTGCATTCAGGGCATAAAAACTTGCACAAAAGAGGAGAATGGTAAGCCCTGTGATAACTATGAATTTTTGTTTTCTCCCGGATAGGTATAGGGAGATGGATGCATTTTCTGGTGATTTCATCAAAAATTTCTCTGATGGTACATGAAGTAATTCATATTCAAGCCAAGGATTTTTTCATTCCTGATACTACTGCACTGGATAGATCTGAAGCAGTCAGATCTGAGATCTGGAAGTATCGTCCCTGTGTCCGCTGTGCAATGAAAGGACAGAATCCAAGTTGAATACTTAACCGTCCTTTCTGTTTTGATTCGGTATCGATAATGACGGTTTCAATTCCGGCTTTTACCAGGTCATCGGTAATTAATCCAATCTCATCTTTCAGTTTTCCTCCATTTCCGACATTCGCCCGTCCATCGGTAATAAGAACGAGTAGGGGAAGTAATGATGGATACTTTTGTTTCTCCCGCATGAGTATTGTAAGGGATTTTTGCAATCCGGCTGCAAGCGGGGTTTTTCCACCGGTTGGCAGTTCAGATAAGCGCTGGTATGCAAGATCTATGCTGGATGTAAGGGGCAGAACCACATCTGCTCCTTCACCCCGGAATGCAACAAGGCCGACACGATCCCGGTTCTGGTAGGAATCTTCAAGCAGGGAGAAAATAGCCCCTTTTGCTGCCTCCATCCGCTGTTCAACCCCCATCGAACCACTTGCATCCACGACAAAGAGGGTGGCAGTGGCCGTTTTTCCTATCCGTTTCTTCTGAAGGACTTCATCTGAACGGATAACTATGGCCAATGAGTCTGACAGACGCATCTTCTGATACGGGGAAACGGCCCGGATTGTGGCATCAAGGGCGATGTCACGTCCGGTTGGTCTTTTTTCCGCACCGATATACTGACCACGCCGGTCTCCTCCGTTCGTATCAAACCGTCGCCCCGGGGCGTATCGTTTTTCAACCGTTCTTCGGTCCGGTGATTTTATCTTATCCGGATCTATGGGCGATCCAATCCGGAACACCTGCTGTTCCTTTGGAGCGTTCCCTTGTGAAGCTGATGGATCTGTTCTGTTTTCTGGTTCAGATTGCTGGTTTTGTCCCTTGGATTCCTGTTGATCAGATGGGGGTTGATCCGGAGGGTTGTCCTGCTGATTCTCCTGATTTTGGGAAGGTTCGTTCATCAGGTCATCAAGCTTTTCCGGATCAACTTTTGGCTCCTCAAACGGTCTTCTTCTCATCCGGTGGGGAAGGGCAAGTTCAATAGCCTCCCGAAGGTCGTCCTGGTTTACGGTCTTCCGACCATCAAATGCTGCTATGGTCTTCGCTGTCCTGACAATGGTGATCTCGGCCCGGTGTGTTCGTACCCCAAGGCCAATGCACACATCCACTGCTTTTCGCACCAGATCATCTGAAATCGTTACACTGGGGAGGATTTTTATCGCTTTCCGAATCTTTTTTGCGATATCTTTCTGCTTTCTTTTGAATTTCTGACGGAAGGTATCCGGATCTTTTAAAAACTCTTCAGATGTCTTGACGATCGCCATTCGTTCATCCGGATTATCAAGTGCCTCAACCGATACCTGGAGTCCGAACCGGTCTAGTAACTGGGGTCTCAGTTCTCCCTCCTCAGGGTTCATTGTGCCGATGAGAATAAACCGTGAGGGGTGTGAAAATGATATTCCTTCACGTTCAACCGTGTTCACCCCCATGGCGGCTGCATCAAGAAGCACATCAACGACATGATCATCAAGAAGGTTTACTTCATCAATATACAGAATTCCGCGATTTGCATCAGCGAGTATTCCAGGTTCAAGTGCTTTAATTCCTTCCTTTAATGCCCGCTCAATGTCTATCGTGCCGACAACCCGATCCTCGGTTGCCCCGACCGGTAAATTCACCACCCGTATCTGCTGGTCTTTTGGATTTGGCAGAGATTTTTGTTTCTTTTTTTCTGCACAGAGTTCACAAAATTCAGATTCTTTTTTCGGATCACAGGAGAACGGGCACCCGGGAACTACCGTTATCATGGGAAGTATTTCGGCAAGAGACCGGACCGCGGTTGATTTTGCAGTCCCCTTCTCACCCCGGATAAGGACACCTCCGATGGTCGGGTTGATAGCATTCAGGACCAGGGCTTTTTTCATCTGGTCCTGGCCGATAATAGCAGTAAATGGAATAAGCGGTTTTTTATGATGATGAGACATTATTTCCCCCCTTTCATATGACCAATCTTTTCTTTCCAGGCCGAAATATCATTCATCGTGTAGATATCGATAGATCCACCCTGTACCTGACCGTAACTTCCATCCATCCGGTCTTCCATCCATCCTTCAATCATCAGATATGCCTCTTTTACTCCCTCAATTACATCCGGATCTGCTTCCCAGACTCCCCGTTCATGAGCTTCAAGGAGTCTGCGTCCAATCTCTTCGAGAGCATAGGGATTGTTCTCTTCAAAAAAGTCCCGGTTCTCCTGATTTAAGATGAAGGCCCGGGCAATGTCATCAAAGATCCAGTCATCCACCTGTCCGGTTGTGGCATCCCAGCCATAAACCCTGCCAATTCTTCGGGAGAGTTCACTTGCGCCGGAGTACCCGTGTTCTTTCAGACCGTCGATATATTTTGGATTGAGAAGTTTTGTCCTCACAACCCTGGTTAATTCTTCTGCAAGAGTCCGGACTTCTACCTGGCTGGGGTCGCGGGTATCCCCATAATAGGTGGCTATTTTTTGACCTTTCACAGTCTCTGCAGCGATGGTCATGCCCCCGTGCGTCCCGAAATAGCAGCAGCAGCCAAGGAGATCATACTCATCGGTTGCTGTTTTATTGAACGTGACATCAACGGTTTTCAGCTGGGCGATGAGATCATCATGTGCGGGTCTTCCATAGACGCCCTTTCCATACCCGTACCCGTTCCAGGCGATGTAAATATCTGCAAGTTCTGTCTCTTCTTTCCATGCAGAGGCATAGAGAGCCAGGTTTACTCCCATTCCATACGTCCCGGCCCGGCTGCCAAAGATCCGGGGCATTAGTCCGGATTTATCTGCCTGATGTTTCCTGACATAATTCATCTCGTCCGGTTCATGAAGTGCCGCGACCTGAGCAACTGCATCATCCAGCAGATCAATACAGTTGTAGAAACAGTCACGGAGAATGCCTGATGCCCGGACATTGATATCGATTCTCGGCCTTCCCAGTGTTGACAGGGGGAGTATTTTCAGACTGGTCACCCGTCCCTGCCGGTATACCGGTTCAACACCGAGCAGATGGAGAAGTTTTCCGAATGTTTCCCCATCTGACCACATGATGTCTGATGCCATCCAGTAGACGGCCACGGTCTCCGGGTACCTGCCTTCTTCAGTCCGGTACTTTTCCAGCAGAACCTCTGCCAGTTTTCTCCCAACCCTGAATGCTGCCTCAGTTGGAACCGAGTATGGGTCAAGACTGTAAAAATTCCTCCCGGTTGGAAGAATATCGGTTCTGCCCCTGCTGACAAGACCTGACGGACCTGGCTCTATATATGCTGCGGAGAGTGCCCTGAGTAATGCCTCATGCTCATCAGAAGAACCGATGAGATCTGAGAGCTCGATAACTTTTTCCGAAACCTGGCTCAGTAATGGAGAATCAGGTCGGATCAGTCGTTCTCCTAAGGCTATTTCAGCAGCATTCCGAGGATTCTCCCCCTCCAGAAGAGCAGAGACAAATTTTTTTGCCTGGTCATCCAGCATCCGGTGAAGTGCAAATTCACCGGCTTTTGGTATCATATCAAGGCCTGCAAGATCCAGCATAAGTGTACGCAGTTCCTGGTTGAACCTGAGCAGGCCGGTGATGTATGCTGCCCGTTTCTCTCCGATGGGAATTGAACCAAAGATGTGCATCCCATCTGGAATCTGGCTGTTATATATCTGTGTCAATGATGTATGAGCGGCTTTTATGACCTCATCCATTCCTCCTCCTGATTCTTTGATCTGTTCCAGTTTGATCTCCTGCCCGAGATTGGATCTCCTGATAAGGTCTAGGATAACATGTTCCAGAGCATGGGCTCGTGCAGGATCTGCATCCCTGGCACGGGTATATTCATCTATTCGGTCTGCTAATTCTGATAATTCTCCATAAAGGCCGCTTTCAGTCATAATGGACTGCATATGACCAATGAGGGTTGCTGCAGTTCTCCGCTTGGCAATCGTTCCTTCCGGGGGGTTGTCAGTGTTGTAGATATAGAGGAACGGAACCGGGCCAAGGACGGCATCAGGAAGACATGAATCTGATAGGACGACTGATTTTCCCGGCAGAAACTCAAGAGTGCCATGAGTCCCTACATGAACGATTGCATCGGCCTGGAATTCTTTTACCAGGTACTGGTACGTGGCAAAGTAATGATAGGGCGGCGGGATATCGGGATCATGCAGGATTTTACAGACCTGGCCATCACACCTGCTTCCCGCACAACCCCGTTTCGGCTGGGTCATGACGAGAATATTTCCATATGATATGCCAGTGATGACCAGTTTTCCCTCATATATCATCCCTGCCGGCACTCCGTCTTTCTCTTCGCCAGGAGGATCGCCCCAGGTTTCCCGAAGCTGGTCTTGTAATTTCCGGGGAAGGCTGGTTATCCATGGCTCCCAGGTCTCCCTGCCCAGGAGAGCTAGGGCACCTCCTTTTGTCACCGTTTCAGTGACCGATGTCCACCTGAATTCGGAGAGGGCTTTTCTCTCAAGAATGGTCGTGATAAGTTCTTTTCCATCCGCAGGTGGGTCTACCGTGTACCCGGCATTGTTCATCATCTGCAGTATCTGTGCAACCGATTCCAATGCATCAAGATGGGCAGCGGTCCCCACGGTTGCTTCAATAGATGCACATGGCGCATTGTTTAGGATAAAGGCAACTCTCCGTTCTGCAGGATTCTTCTGTTTGAGTCGAATCCACCCAGATACCAGCTGGCCGATCCGGTCAATCCGTTCAGGCAGCGGATCATGCCACTCGGTCTCTCCCATAAGCGGATCATCAGGAGATTTGACACCAGCCGGGATCATGCTGGTCATTCCAAGAAATTCAGGAACAACGATGGCCCAGCCTATCTCCGATGCCGTAAGTCCGGCACTATCCTGTTCCCAGTCTGCCTGGCTCCGGTTATAGATGATCACCGGATGGATAATCGGGACATTCAGGCTCTTTAATCCCTCAACGGTCTCTTTCGTATTCCGGGATAACGTGACTGACTGGAGATTGATGAGAAGGTCTATCTTCCCGGTGAAGTAATGGTCGATGACCTCCTGTCCGGGCCGTGCCCCGAGATCTGCATCCCCGGTCCCAATACAGAATACCGGGATGACATTATGCTCCTGTTCAAGTCTTCGGATCAGGGCATTGATAACCTTCAGGTCGCGGTTAGCCCAGTATAACCGGTAAAAGAGGATGCCGATGGTTGATGTGTGTGTTTTTCCCCGCCAGGTGAAGTAATCATCAGTACTTGTATAGATTCTGTCTGCATCAGGATGATATATGCCGTCCCAGACTGCCGGTTCGGGGGGGTCATATGACATATCTTCATGAAGGACTTCAGCCCGGAGATACCTGATGAGGTGATCGAGGTTCTTTTCTCCGCCATAGATATAGTATGCAGATGCGGTTGCGGCAACTTTTACCGGGACCGTTGAAGCCGATAGTCCTTCCTGATCATACCCGATGGGGATTACCGGTATACCTTCAGGAATTTTTGGGATGACATCATCCCAGAAGGGATCGGTTGAGGGGTGAATAATGATAAGATCAGCGGTATTGAGATGAGCGATATATGTATTGAGGGTATCCAGGTTTCGTGCTGCTGTACTGGTAATAAAGGCATGTTCTATTCCTTGTGAGTTACATGCTCTGGTCAGGAGCGGGAGTTCTCCGCCCCAGATGATTCCTGATATTTTCATAATATGAGTCCTTTTTTAAAATGATTTTAAGTCATGTCTATTTGTTCCTGTGAGGTATTTTAAAATCAGGGAATGTTTTTTAGTATGTGTGCTGGTTTTTCTGAAATGGAATTTATGTACTGAATATGAATGGTTTGGATGAAGAGCCATTTTGGAATTCACTCTACTCTATAGGGGCGATAAAATAATAATTTTTTTTATTATGTAAAATAAGTTCATACGAAATATTATTTATTCAGAAACAAAAGTTTAGATATTCTTCTTTTAATAAATTTAATCTTATATGTCTCATTTGTTTATTGAGAGAAAGGAATTGAACCCGGAATAGATATGAAATGGTCCTGTATCGCTCTCACTTTCTCTTAGTTGGTGGAAATATATTATCAGATTAAACTGAAAAAAGATAATCCGGGATTTATTTCTTTTATCCTTCCATTTTTCGGGATTTGTATTCATAATCAGATATAATTATTACAAGACTAATTATTGGTCCAATTAATGATAATGGTGTTGTCGGGTTAGATTTATTGTCTGATTCATCGGGCATCACAAGTGCTTTATTGTATGCCAGAACATCCGGAAGTGATTCAACATTGGGTAATGATTTTGGGAAGTTAGTAAAAATTACTCGCTTTGCATTGATGCCATGATACTTCAATGCTTCTTCCACACCTTTTGCCATCTCTTCGGATTGCATATTTTCAATAATATACCGGACATTCCGGTATTTTTCAGGGCTATTGTAAATATCTGATACTAACGCCCGTGGCGTGTTCTGACCCTGGTTATAAAAATCAGGACCGAATACATTGACAATATTCAAACCAAGCCATTTATCAGCAGCATCAGATTGCCAGATCATGACAATGACATCCTGATTCCTGATAACATCTTTCTCTGCTTCTGTTAAATCTGCGGAATCAATTTTATCCAGGTATTCAGTTAGTCTTGATTCATAATAAGAGGCATTAGAAGGATCTGCCTGCCTTAACCATCCTGCAACCTGCTCTGATAAATTTTTTGCAGTATCGGGCGTATTCCATGAGGTCCCGGGAATAACAGTTTTCCAGGTAATGGGTTTGAATCCATTAGCGTCCATAAACCTGTCAATATATGGTATTACCATTTCAGCATCAAGACTGTCATTATGGGCAACATACAGATCGGCATCCCGGATGAATTCAATCTGCATCTGCATCCTGTTTGGAACAATATCTGTCTGCATATGAGGGCAGATGGAAGGGTCGGTGATATAAATTGCATGCACCTTTTCTCCCCCGATAAACTGGATTGGTTCCCAGAGGACTGAGGTGGTTGACACAACATTAAGTCCGGATACACTTAATGGAAATATAAGGGTTAATAGTGTGAAAAAAAATAATAATAATTTAATCATTCATACAATATTGCGTACAATAACATTATAATTTTTCTTTTGTAATTCTCCTTTTTGGTGAGAGGATTACTGAAAATACAAGAATAAATGAGAAGAAAACTGCAATTAGAGGTCCCACCGGAAGGGAGCATTCAAGGCCGATTACCGCTCCTGAAATGCTGATAATTGCACCCACGATAGGAGCAACGATAAACATACTGCTCAGTTTTGTACAAAACTGAAGAGCGATTGCAGCCGGGGTGATAAGCCATATATAGAGTAATAGCCCACCAACAATCGGGAGACACAATGCCACGGTCAGGGCAATGACAAAAAGCAAGACATAATAGATGGGTCTAACACGGATACCAACCGATTCAGCAATTTTTTTGTTGAAAATGATGCAGGTTATCTCCTTGTAGAGAATTGCCACAAATGCGACCGATACGAGGCAGACGAGGGCGAGAAGATAAACATCTTCACGGTATAATGAAATTACATTTCCAAACATCAGTCCCATCGCAGAAAAACCCCTCCCCAGCATCGTCATATACGCAATGAAGAAAATTGCAAGTGCCATGCAGATGCCAAAAAGGAGTCCCAGGGCTGTATCAGCAGATACTTTCGCCTTGTCGCTCAATGGGCCTATAAGAAATGCTACACAAATGCTGGCAATAATTGCAGAAAGGGTGGCGTTAATAGAAAAGAAGATACCAATTGCCGCTCCGGCAAAAGCGGCATGGGACATCGTAAACCCTATTGAAGAGATCTGGACCTGGGTGATGATTACACCAAGAACAGCACATGCGATTGATGCAAAAAGCATTGCTTCCACGGTCCGGCAGACCACGATGTTTGTAATGATGAATTCAAGCATGGATATTCCCCGGTCCACAGTTTCTGATCATTTGTTCAACACTTCCTGGTGCTGATACCCGGTTCATCATTATCTTCCCTTTATTCATGACAACAACCCTGACGTCCCGGTCAGGAAGATCATCAAATGCATGAGAGACAATGAGAATAGTCATTCCCTCATTTACAAGCCTTATTAAAAGTGAATTTATCATGTCCCTGGCAAACATATCCAGGTTTGAAAACGGTTCATCGAGAAGGAGAACTTCCGGGTTTCTGGCTAGATTTAATGCAAGGAGGACTTTTTGTTGTTGTCCGCCTGATAGCTGGCCGATAGGAGTATCCTTCAGGTCTTCAATGCCAAGGAGCGACATAGCTGATCTGGCAGCGATGTGATCTTCCTCCTTCGGTTTTCGAAACGTTCCAATCATTCCATATCTCCCCATGATCACTACTTCTTCTACGGAAAAGGGAGTGAGCGGGTCGAATACAAAGTTCTGGATGAGGTACCCTACATTGCATCTGACCCGGTTTCCATCCTTTCGGACATCATATCCGCACACCGTTGCAGTTCCATGGGTTATGGTTAGCATCCCGTTTATCGTTTCAAGGAGGGTGGTTTTTCCGGCACCGTTCGGACCGCCAATGATGACATACTCTCCTTTCTCCACAGAGAGAGAGATGTCGGTTAACGTAGGGCGGTTCGCTCCTTCATAGGCAGTATAGATGTTATGCAACTGAATGATTGGATCAGATTTTATCATGAATTCTCCTTTTTTTGACAAATAATTAATTCTGAATAAAAAATTACTATTTTTTCAATAAAGAAAGAAAAATAGAAAAAAGATCTATGTTAATGAAACTGTAAAGTCTTTTACTGGTATCTGTCCAGATGCAATTGACTTTTTCGTTGCTTTGTCGATGATGTCATAAGTCAGATAATCACCGACATCCACACTGAATGCTCCTGCGGCTCCACTCGGCTTCCAGGAAATTTTCTTCCATGGAGCTGAACTATCTCCCGATATTCTCCACCTGGCATAATCAGCATGAAGAACAAATTTCGACCCTGGAGAACTTATTGAACCTTTTTCTGGAAATGTTTCAAGGTATTTTGTCCATCCCTTTGAGAATGTGGACTGGATATTTGTATGATCGCCGAAGAAAGAATCACTACTTTCAGGAGTTTTTCCATTTGAGATTACTGATTTTGCACTGGGGTATTTGGTACAACCTAAATATATCTCAACGTTGTTTAGATTAATCCCGTCTCCACCCTGATGTTCAAAGACAACGTATATGTCAGCAGCCTTTCCCGCTACTACATTAAAATCATAATCAGTATTTGAGCCATCATATGCTTCGTTCACAACTATATCTTTAGCAACAATACTTGCCTGGGGTGCCTTACTGGTATCTCCTGCAAACCCTCCAGCAAACCCTGAAACAACAGCGGCGATGATAATTGTCACCACAAGCATCAGCAGAATTCCTATGACCGGCGAAACCGCACTATCCTTATGTTCAATAAATTTCATCTTTTTCACCCCTGCAAGTTTATCTTCGTATCAAGGATGTACTTACCACTCGGTTTATGGAGCCATTTGATATCTACCTGTGATCCCTGCTGAATGCATTGCTCAAGAAGATCTGCTCCTGCTGCAAAGTCAGCTGCGTTAACCGGGTAGAGTGACGATTCTGGCACCAAACCAAGGAATCCTGCAGTAACACCTTTTTTATATGTTCTTACTACCTGACCCGGCATCAGGGTATAAACTCCAAACCAACATGGGTTACTTCCACCTGCATCAATCTGGGCAGTGGTATTATAATAATTCCCAAGCATCTGGTCGCGTATAAATGGTACACGAGTATATCCGGTGGTTGTTTCATTCTGGAATGGAGAGTTCGCGTTCTGCTTGTGAGTTACCACCGTTCCATTTGGCAATGTCAGGTAAGTAATAATTTCAATATCTTTGGTTGGAAGTGGATCCCCACTTAAATGCTCAAAGTAAATGCCAAAGTTGTTTTTATCAATAGCATCACCATAGTAATTCGTTCCGTACCCGGTCTTTACCTGAATACTTGCCTGGGGAACCTTTTGTGTATCTCCTGCGAGGCCCCCGGCAAACCCGGATACAACGGCTGCAATAATAATTGTCACAACCAGCATCAATAGGACACCGATAACTGGTGAGACTGCGTCTTCAAATAAACGATAATTTTTCTTCATTCTTTTCTCCTCCGGTCAGCTGGTCCTTACAGAAAATTCCGGCACGACGACTTTGCCGCTGGAGATAGTCTTCTGGGTGTTTTTATCCATCAGGTCGTAGACCAGTACCTGCCCCTGCTTTATAAAGAACGGATATGCTCCGGCCTGCTGATGCCAGGCTACCTGACCTGCGTTGTTTGCATAATCTGCGTGAAGGACAAAACGCTCCCCGGGTTTAACGGTAGTACTGGTTTTATCCGGGAATTTTTCGATATATTTACTCCAACCCTGACTCCATCCCGGAATGGTAGATTTCACTCCAATTTGTCCGGCAGTTCCCTGTGAATGAGTCATATCAGGTCCGGTTTGAGGAGTTAATGCTCTGCTTACCACTGTTCCGGAATGGGGTTGATCTAAAGCACTTAAATGCATTTCAACCCCATCAAGGTTGATAGGTTCACCGCCTTTGTGTTCAAAAGTGATAAATATGTCCGCTGCAGGATTGGTTGCTCCCTGTGCCGGAGCCCGTAGTCCCTGTCCAAAATTGACATTTGAACCAATATACCTGACATCTTTTATCTGGAAATCTGTAGGATTGATCGACGCCTGGGGTGCTTTTTCCTGACCGCCTGATAACCCTCCGGCAAATCCGGATACAACCGCTGCGATAATGATTGTCACTACCAGCATAAGCAGAATACCAATAACCGGAGAGACAGCTGAATCTTTATATGTAATTTGTTTCATGGTCTCTCACTTCCTCAAAACAATCTTCTTATCCAGTATGTATTTTTCACTCGGTTTATGGAGCAGTTTGATCTCTACATTCGAATTTTTCGTGTATGCATCATTTAATATCGCGGTTGCGGCGGAATATTCAGCATCAGTTCCCGGCTGTGGATTACTTACCAGACCAAGGATGTTTGCAGTCATGTTGGTATGGTAAGTTCTGGCCACATCGCCTGGAAGCCATACTGCCTTTCCGAACCATGCAGGGTTTTCTGCTGTTCCTAATGTGTCAGTTCCACTCAATACCCATCCGGTTCCTAAAGTAACATCAGCTCCAATTGGATTACATGGGTAAGCGTATTTCTGAGGGTCTGTCAGATGAGGTCCTCTGGAATACATAGCAACTGGATTTGTATTTCCCCTTCCTAGCGGTGAGGAAGGAGTCTGGACATGTTTTACCACCGTACCATTCGGGAGGGTAAGAAAGGTAATTAACTCACAATCCTTGGTCAGAATAGGATCTCCCCCCAGATGCTCAAATGATATTTCTAGTTGTCCATCCTGACTTCCTGCTTTCACCTCAAAACTTGCTTGGGGAGCCTTTTCCTGTGATCCGGCTAGTCCGCCGGCAAATCCGCTGACAACTGCGGCGATGATAATAGTCACCACCAACATCAGCAGAACACCAACTACCGGCGATACTGCACAATCTTTCCTTATCATAAATAATTCTCCGTAGCTCTCAGTTCATTTCTTTGAGCTAATTTAGTATTAATTTTTTAATACATTAATGATTTGATAATACTAATTTTAATTTTGTATTATATTTATTGCCTAAATAATAAAATTATTAACCTTCATATAAACTATTTTCAACTCTAAATTAAAATAATGTAAGAATGAAAAACTCACATTTCCTCAATATCCTGTTCTCTCCTCTCATTTTTTTTATATCTCTCTCTTTCATACTCACCTCCGGTTGTCTGGGTATTCCTGGATTACCTGATTATGAACCGACGATGGATACTCAGGAACAAACGCAGGGGGAGGACCTGTCGGAGTTGAACGAACTCAATTCTTATGAACCTGAATTTATTCCCACGACACCGGAACCTACCCCCACTCCACTCATCTCAACCGTTTCTGACTGGAACCCCTATGAGATCCTCCCCCTGCCCCCTGCCTCCAAAAACCGGACATCAATCCTGAAAAATCCCATCTCTCTCAATCGCCAGCACCTGAATATCACGTATACTAGCTCAGTCGGACTGGGAGGATATGCGGTTGGGAAAGTTTTGAGCATAACAAAAGGCCCGTTTGCGATCTCATACACTATTCACCCTAATGTTACAAACCCCCTTCTCGTATGGGCAAAGCTTACCGTCAGTGATCCCTGGCAACGGATAATCGCCGAGGATGGATATAACCGGGGATACTCAAGCGAAGAAACAAAGACGATAACGATATACCGGGAAGGAATCCACTACCTGACTATCGAAGGAGAATTTGCGACAGTGGATTATTCCGTAAAGACCGGAGATCCGGCACTCGAGATCACACCGACACCGGTTCCGGAATATTATGAAGGGACATGGCCGGAAGGGGAGGGGCCGTACTGATGGGATGATTGTGGGAGAGGTAGGTGGAGATCAAAACAAGCCTGGATACCAAGGAGAATTGGTTCATGTGGATAATTCAATACAATAACTTCTTCGCTATCAATTTTTGCTTATCTGGTTACGTAGAATATTGTTATGAAAGTCATTTCATCAGGATTTAGAATGGCGAACCAATATTAAAGTAATAAGATCTGAGTGGTATTTATATTTTATATAAAAATTGATCGAAATTTATTAATAATTTAAAAAACTTATTTGCTTTATGGTACCAAAGATCCCTGGTATTACGAAAGGCCCTCGGACCTTGAGAGGTATAATGAATAAGGCAAGTACTGGTGACGGTAGGATAAAACCTGAATATAAGAAATTACTAGAAGAGGGTATTTTTTATGGAATTCCTAAGAAAAAGAGAAAAAAATAATTTTCATGTCCTTTTTCGCCAGTCTTTTATTTTACTTTAACCATTATTCAGTTTAACTGCCTAAATAATCATTTACACATTTCTCAATTATGATATGCACAAATTGGCACATATGCACAATTTATCTATCCTGGTTGCAAATCTATTCCTATGGAATCGAGTGTGTATAATATAAACCAAAATGAGATTAAACGGATTCCGATTAAGGTTCAAACATGGCAAAGTCTCCATGAACTCAAAAAGGCTGGGCAGAGCTATGATAACCTCATCGCTGGAATGATAAAACGTGAAAAAGATTTTAGAGATTGGCAGATGGTAATGGAGATTGATCAATCGGGAGAATTTGAGCCTTTTGAGGCAGAACAAATTATGAACGGGGATTTAACGGAAGAGGAGTAAAACCCGTGTATACTATCCTTATAGAAAAAAAGGCGCGTGAATATCTCCAGAAATTACCATTAAACACGTCGGATTATTGTAGAAAAAATTCAGGAACTACAATTAAATCCTTTTTCCGGGGGCAATAGAGAAAAACTGGAATTTCAAAATCCTCCGGTAGTATATCGTCTCCATATCTCTCGTTCTTATACAGTTTTTTACCTCATTGAAGAAGAAAAAAAGGTTGTTAAAATTGCAAAGATAGAAACGATTGAAAAAGCTCACAAAACATACTCCCGGAAATAGTATTATTGCCATATCAATAATCATCCGTTCCCTGCTCTCCATACTCTCGTCTCCATCAAACACGAAGAGGTCAGGTCATTTATCCTTCCCGATCTGAGCTTCTTTTCATTCCTGGTTTTTATCATTTTAGGAAACGGAATTTGACATGAAGAAAACAATAACCATTTCCCTGGATATAGGACTTTTATAAATTCCTCTCTTGAAGGATATCAACACCCGATCCCTACCCCCATTATTTCCAAAGTCACTGACTGGAATCCATACGAAGTTCTTCCTCTCCCGAAATAAATCGGAAATCGCACATCGATATTGAGAAATGATGATACAAATGCCAGAAAACCACTTAACACCACATTTTCAGGTTCTGTTGGTCTTGGTGGATATGCAAACGGAAAATTATTGAATATCACAAAAGGCCCGTTTGCCATCACCTATTCCGTTCACCCGCACGTTACAAACCCCCTTCTCGTATGGGCAAAGCTTACCGTCAGTGATCCCTGGCAACGAATAATCGCCGAGGATGGATATAACCGGGGATACTCAAGCGAAGAAACAAAGACGATAACGATATACCGGGAAGGAATCCATTACCTGACCATCGAAGGAGAATTTGCGACAGTGAATTATTCCATAAAGACCGGAGATCCTGCACCCGAGATGACACCGACACCGGTTCCGGAGTATTAAGAGGATGAATGGCCGGAAGGGGAGGGGCCGTACTGATGGGAAGGAGGTGAACAATCGAGTAGAACAGATATATTTCCCGAATCCCTCCCATCCTCCCAACTCTGGTTCTCGATCCTGAACTCTTTCTCCCTTTTTTTCGTTATCTCATCACTTAAGTTTCAAACCATGCAGGGTATATCGAATTTCTCAATCTCTACAACAACTTTCTTCCCCTGAAGGATGATTGCCAGTTTTATTATTTTATCCGGCTTTATGCCGGCATTGAGGATAGCAGATATATACTCCTTCTCTTGGATCTGTTCGATTGCATCTTGGGCAGTTTTCTCTGTATCGGTTTTGGTATCTGTAGTTTTAAATTCTATAATATAGGCAAAATAATTATGACTTTTTCTTGGAATCATGAGTATATCTGCCCGGCCATACCCTGCCTCCGGGTTTGATCTGATCTCATAGATATTTCTCAGGTTCGCCAAAAGTCCGAGTATGAATGCATGAAAGACTGCTTCAGGAAGTTTTGCCAGATCATACATGCTTACCAGACGTAACGTAAGATCTTGTAAAATACTTTCAAGATGCTGGAGCGATCTTTCACCCAGAAAACATTTCATAAGTGCATCAAGCCCACCATCTGTCTAATCATAAAGTGACTCAATGAAATGTTCATACATGTAACTAATTTCCCGATTTGGGATTGAAAGTTGATAGGTAATCCTCCCCCGAAGATCAGGTTGCGGATTTTCAGCCTTCAGATATCCGGAATAATATAAAAAACTCCAGATGTTCATCGGATTTTTTCCGATATCAGGAAAGGTAATGGTTTCAGATATCGGATAGCGAATCTCTCCCCCGGATAAAAGAATTTCAAGGTCACGTTTAATTTCCAGACCCCCGGTTGCAAGTTCCTCGTAGACAAGAGCATTTGAAGACGTATTGAGCCATTTCGGTCCGGGAGGATTTGGAATTGCCTGAATGTAACTTATGACAGACCAAGGATTGTATATTGTCTGCTCACCGTATGAATACCCGTTATACCAGTCGCGTATGATCCCGGCATGACTTTGAGCATGAAAGGCATCAAGGATACATTTCATTTCAGGTTCAGTAAAACCGAATTTATCTGAGAAAGGACCTATCATAAGTGGACTTGCAACGTCCAGGTTATTCAGCTCTGAGAAGATCGATTCTTTTGCAATGCGAAGAATTCCTGTTATAACTGCCCGAAAGAGTGCATGTCCATGTTCCTGTTTTAATCCTGCACCTAGCCATTCCCGCATGAAGGAAGCCATTTCATCATAATATCCCCGTATCCACGCTTCTATCATGGGAGTATCATATTCATCGATAAGGATTATTACCGGCTTTTTGTGATATTCATACAGCCATAACGTCAGTAATTCAAGGCTGAGTGAAAGGATTGTGTCAGATGGGCGAAAGGATACCAGTGATGTGTAGATCTCCTGATCCTCCAAACGCAGAGATGAGACCGAAAGATCTGCTGAAGAACAGCATCTGCCAATCATCTGAATGATCTGCTCTTTGGCATCAGCCCAGGTATTCCCTTTTATCTTTTTTAATGTCAGATAAATGACCGGGTACTGCCCTTGATGGCACATATATTGGGGATGGGTTGCGATAGCATACTTTTCAAATAAGTATGACCGGTTCTCGCCAGATTTTTCAAAGAAATATTTAAGCATCGTCATATTCAGGGTCTTACCAAACCTCCGTGGCCGGGGTATCAGAGTAACGTCGCTGCCATCGATAATCTCCTTTATGAGTAAAGTTTTATCGACAAAGTACCCATCCTGATCGTGAAGTTTTTTGAAATCATCAGTTCCGATACGAAATTTTGGCATCTTTCATCTCTTCCCGGTAATTCTCTGATATCTATTGCCCTGAAATTGGATATCTTTTACTGCACTCATCCGCTCTTGAATGCCATACTCCAGTTCCATCAAATACAAAAATGTATCATTCATTCACGGCTTATGATCTACATAATAATTGTCACCTTTCGTTAAATGACAGAAAAATGATTAAAACAGGGCCCTGTCTGAAAATCCGGTGATAGCACTCGCGAAATTCGATCCTGATAATTTATGGTTTTCATTCTGTCTTTTGTAATTACATAATCCAATGAGATAGATCAGAACAACCAATGGGTATACAATACAATGGACCACCTGAAAAAACGAAAAGGGATGGACTTTTCAAATGGGCATAGGTCAGCCCCTCTGGAGCAGAGTGGTACGTACTTCAGAAATGAACAGATATAAATTTATAATTTATAAAATAATTTTATGATTATTATAATAATATTTTTATGGCTGGCTTCTATTGCCGGATATCTGGTTGGCCTTATAAATTCACCTTGAAAATTTTAAACAATAGCGACCCTCTATTAAACCGATAATTTCTGATTATTTTATAAACAGGGTTCAAATTACTGTTATTTATCAGCCAAAATCGGATGTAATAACAAATCCTTTAATCTGACTTTATTTTGGCGAAATACCCTGAGTTTACACTCATGAAATCACATCACAGGTCTCCAGATCCTCAATCTCTATGTATGTTTCCAAGGATTGAAAAAAAAACACCACGCAGGATTCCTCCTAAAAAAGGTATACATGGGATGATAGATGGAAATCCGGGTTTATTTGGATAATAATCAATAAAATGGATTCATATAATTGATAGGTAAAACGATACAATCATGCTTGAGGAGAAGGAAATGCCCTGTAAAGCCCGGCTAATAGAAAAACCACAGGCTTTTCGATCATTTTCTTCCAAACATCTCAAAATAATACGCATTCCATGCTTCTATTTCTGTATCATATGAATCAAAATTCGGATTCATGGCCTCTACTATCGCAACGGCAATCATATGTGCACACGGTCCTCCTGTCTGCATATAATCCTGACACGTGCAGGTATCTTCAATGACTCTATGATCGAATGAATCATCATGAATTATATAATGATCTTGCGTTTCCCGTACGACTACTCCTTTGCTCACCATCGATATCGCCCGTCTCCCCCTTCCTTTGTACTTTTGTATGATCCGTTTTTTCATCCGATCATCATAAGGAGCTCCGAGATCAAGATCTTCAAGTGGATCCCTCATTCTATACATCACATCCCAAATACCGTTACCTGTCTGCCTTCATGTTCAATCGTATCAGTAAAGATCCTCTTCTCCCAGCTCTTTCCTTTCTTCCGGTCATATATGAGCAGGTATACCTCTTCTGCTCCAAATCGGTCAGCATACCTGGTCACCTGGTCAAGGCCTTTCTGAATCGTTGCTTCCCGTGAACCATACACAATCTTGCATTCGATGACAAACCGCTGAAATGTATCGTCAGGCAGATGCCAAAGGATAAAAAGATCGGTCCTACCTCTGCCAAGTCCATATTCCCGCGTAATCTGTCCGCCTCCGTTTATTATCCGCTGTAAAAATGCCTGAAGGAGTAACTGAGGGCCGGCTTTTCGATAGGAGAACCTTTCGAGCCAGGATTCACTGTGCTCCCGGAAAAACTGCTGAAACTCCTGAAGAAGTTTTTTCATCTCCAGTCTGCCCCTGGAATCAATATACCATGCAGGTTTTTTTGTAATAGTAAGCTGGGTTGAGTATGTGAGAATTCTGGGTATTATCTCCTGATATATAGGATTTGAGATTCGAAGCTGGCCTTTGGTTGTAATAATTCCCAGATCCTCTGTGTACCAGATGTCATCTTCCGGAATCGTTTCAGGTCCGGATTCACCACATAATATAGGTTCAATAACTCTCCGGACACGCTCTTCCTGTAATTTATCCACCAGTTGGTCTAGGTGAGTCTCCCTCCTCTGGATGAGATGTTCTTTTGCCTCCATAACCATGGACTTACGTACCGGATTAGATCGGTTCTTCCCCTCTTCTATTTTGAAACAGATCTCATATGCAAGAGCATTAACCAGCCAGGGCTGACCCTGTGTCAGGTTCCAGACAGAGGATAGGGCTTCTTCTTCAAATATCTGCCCGGTCTCTTTGGTATGTTCAAGAAGCAGAGTTCTGGTTTCTTCTTCAGTAAAATTTCCAAGCCGTAAGGATTCGGCTTTGACATTAAATGCACTTCCACCGGTGATTATTGCCTTATCTTTATCTGAATGAATCCGGTAGTCACGGACGTCACGAACACCACAGAGGATGATTGATGATGGGAACGACGCAGGTCTTTCAGTGTAACCAGATCGAAGTTGCCGAAGAACTGAAATAAGAGTGTCACCAACCAGGGCATCAATCTCATCAATAAGAACAACGACCGGAAGAGAGATCTTTTTGCATATATCTGATAAAACCATTTTAAATGCTGCATCAGGACCATATACATCAATATAATGATTTATCTGATCCCTTAGTGATGCGTCCTCTATCGTTAAATCAGTCTGAAATGCAAGTTCGCTGATTATTGCTTTCATTCCTCTCCCAACATCACTTCTTGCAGTCTGTCCGGTTTCCACATTCATATAGAATGTAGCAAATTTCCCATCACGGTTCAAATATTCCCGCAAAGCCAGTAGACATGAAGTCTTTCCACTCTGCCTTGGTGCATGCAGAACAAAATACTTCTCCTGATTGATGAGATTGAGTATTTCTGGTAGATCAAACCGGGAAAGAGGAGGAAGACAGTAATGTTTCTCACACTGTACAGGCCCGGCAGTATTGAAAAATCTCATCGTACGTAGCTATTCATCCTGTAGTCAAATAACTTCTCCCGAAGATACAGATCCATCTGCCGGTTTATGATAATTCCTGAGCCCCCGGCATCATCCCTGCCATCAGCATCCGGGGGTTAATGTTCACCGATTACTCACTATTGTTCCTGATAAAAAGAGAAATAAATATTATTCCGTAAGGTGTACGAGTGCGATCACGATTCTGCAGGATCCGATGAAGGTTCCCCAATGCCAAACAATCAATCCCTGGATATGTGTGAGATGGTATCAGAGATAGCACACCCACACATAATTATTTGATGTACGTATAGAAAAATATTACGATTTTATATAAAATTATTATTAAATGCCTGCTTCTCTAATTTATATGAATGAATCATAAAAAACCGGGGTCTTCACCAGATCTCTTCTGGAAAGAGGGTATTCCGAATGAGTGTATGTTGCCGGTTTTGATTGATTACATGATTTACTTCAGAAAACGGGATATTCATTAAAGAACACCATTTTCTTCGGACATGGGTTTGGCTCACGAAAATTATGTACCTATGCCAGGTCAGGAATCCATCCGGCAGGATACGTTCTGGCAGGGGGGATCTATTCAGACGCTGAAACTGTTCTTTCACAGAAATATCTCTCACAAATACAAAAAAATCCGTGTTTTTTCCCGGTTTCGATAAATAAATTATATCCAGAAACCCGTCTTGTCGTCTCTCATTTCGGTACTATTCTGTATGCTATGCGGAAGGGAAGAAATAAACTTGTGCTTCGGGAAGGGCCTGAATCTTTAGATATCCATATTCATCCGGATTTGCATGAAGAGAGTTACTCATTACTTTCACAACTCAATTCCCCGACATTCATTCTTCATGGATCAGGTGATCTGGATATACCGGTCAGTAATGCATTTTACCTGGAACAAAAATTGAGACAAAATATTGAGCATGTTACCAGATCAGTCCTGCTTGATTGTGATCACTGGTTTCGGAGTATGCCTTATGATACGATGAACCGGCTTACTGAACGCCTGGATGGTTCCTGTATTCACAATAGCATAGACAACCGGTTGTATCAATGTCTGTCAAGGTTTATCTGGGGACATTTGCAATCAGAAAAGGAGAGGTTATTATTGACTGAGGGTTCCGATGATAAATTTATAAGGGCACCTTCTTTTTCTTTTTCTCTATGAGAACGGTTGTTTTAATATATGGAGTCCTGTATGGATTGAAAAAAACGGAGTACATTGCATGATCTCGATATTTAATCTACTATGTTTTTTGGTTGTTTTATCCGGAACACCGATACATATCATAATCACATCTGATTGTGGAAATTTGATTCAGACGGAGTACGATCTGCCTGCACCCTTATTCATCAGGTATAATTGGGAATTAATGGCATATAACATGAGAATACTGATGAATCCAAAGAATCTTTCTGCTGGAATTGAAAAAGGGAAAGTCCTTTATCGGCTGGGTCGATATGATGAAGTAATACAGGCATTTGATGCAGTAATTCGTATAGATTGGAAAAATGCTGATGCATGGTATGAAAAAGCACTTGTTTATTCGTATATGGGTTGCGATGAAGAAGTAATCCAAGCCTGTGATAGATCTCTTCAGGTTAATCCGGAAAAGCCTGAAGCATGGTTTTTGAGAGGGCTTTACCTTTCAGTCCTTGATAGATGTGATGAGGCGATACTGGCGTATGATAAAGTTCTTCAGATTAAACCGAATTCTACTTAGGCATGGCACAATAAAGGTTAGAGATATGAGAGGATGGGTCATTACGACAAAGCAATTACTGCCTATGATTCAGTTCTTCGAATTCACCCGTATGATGAGCTGGTACAGAAAAATCGTGAGAAATTAATAAGGGGCCTTGAAAATAAATTCTTCATTTCATGAATGGTAAGTCTTATCCGAGTAAGTGTCAATGGCGGTTTATTTCCCCCAATCTCGTCGGGATCAAATTCCCCAGTTAGGGCGGAATAAATAACGCCTGAGTTGGGGATTTTTACACCGCCGTTGACAACAATCTGATATAATTGCTTATATCGTTTAATTTTTATGATAAATTTTAATAACTTAATACATATTTTGAAATATTCTTAAGTCGTTTATTTATGCTATGTCTGTATTTACAACTGAAAAGGATCAGAAAAATCTGGTAATAGAGAAACTGGCAGAATTTTTTTCAAGTGTAGGTGTGAAAAAGGAATCGGCCGTATCTCCGGTTGTCGGGATCATGCTTATGATTACAATTACCCTGATACTTGCTGCGATAATTAGTGGTATGACCGGGGGAATTGCACAGAAACAGGAGAAACCGCCTCAGTTGTTATTTGAAGCGTCAGTATTCATTAATTCAACGGGAAAAGATAGTTTTTTGGATATAAGAGTAGTTTCTGTGAGTCAGGGTATCCCTACGCGGGATTTGAAATTAGTTACTGAGTGGAGAGGTGATGGTGAACCAAATAGGACTGTGATTACCCCATTATCAAAAAATGTTGATAATGAATTTACCTATCCAGTAGGATATGAGCCGGGTGGTTTAAATCCTAAGGATTTCGGCAACTTTACTTTACTGGGGGGAACCCGTATGAGTGCAAATAGTACCGATATTAAATATATGGATGCAACTCTGAAAAATTGGAAAAATATTCGGGATGGAACGACAGTAAGAATACAGTTCATACATGTTCCCAGTGGGGCAATAATTGCAGATAAAGAGGTAACAGCGGAGGTCATAAATCATGAATAATGAAGCGGTTTCTCCGGTTATCGGCGTCCTCCTCATGCTGACTCTTACTTTGATTATTGCTGCGATAGTTAACAGTTATGCAGGCGGTCTCGTGGATACCGAACCGAAAGCTCCTTCAGCTACCTTACAGGTAAAATATAGTCAGAGTGGTGGGATGGAGATCCGGCATGTGAGTGGTGATCCAATTCCAACATCATCAGTTAAAGTAATTGTTCGTCCATCTGAAACAATGGGTAGAAATGCAATTCAGAATGCTTCTGAAGTACAAAAAGAATACATTACCGATTTAGATGGATTGAATTCATGGGCTTCAGGGATTACTTCGTTTAAAGTTGGTGATGTTTCATATATTAGTCCAACCGATCTTGATACAATACAGGCTAAAATCGCAGAAAAAGATAGGCTAAGTAATCCCGACAATCCTGGAAATACCTCTTATTTAGAATTCTACTATAAAAATTCAATGATATCCAGAAATGAAGTATTAATTGAGGAATGACCAAAGATTTTTTTTATCTAATAACCACAAATCCTATTTTCCTCTTCATTAAAAATGAAAAGAAAGATTCCAAAGATTTATCGTCAAATCCGGAATTTTATTTTCCATTAACAATATTGGATTATTTGGTATTGTAAGAGTAAATGAATTATGATCCCAGATAGCATTTGTCCAGGGAATAGAGCGATAGAATGTATCATTGATTGTGGAGTCAACTCCATAATTAACTGCACTATTTGAAGTATCAAAAATTATTTTCTCACTAATGTTGAGTGGAGCACTGTACTGTTTTACTTTTTTAAGATCTACAATAAAACTTCCGTATCCATTTCCGCTGTAGGAGCGTTTTTGTAAGGGATTTTCAATGTTAATGATATCTATTATAATGTTAGTAAGATTATTCTGGGATTCTGATAATTTTATTCGAGGTAAAGACATATTATAGTAATTATTCCTTGTTTGTTGTATTTTTTCATCTGTATCTGAATATATTAGACTCGTTTTTCGATTTCCCTTAGTAATGTAAATAATCCCATCTTCCCATTCGTAACCCTGGTTAATCCAAAAATTCCCTATTGGACGGAAAATAATTTTTGACTGGTTAATTTCTGAATATTGAGAATAAATAATATGATCATCCTTATTTTTCACCTGAATATTAATTGTATATAATGGATTATCTTGTACAGATGTGTTTACTTCTAAATATCCAGAAGATTTTACTGGTGAAAAAAACACATCACCTCCGCCAAGTTGAATCGGTTCATTCATCGTCATATTTTGCCGAAATGTCAGGATTTGAAGGATATCTGATGAAATTTTTAAAAAACTTTGTTCCACGTTGTGAAGATGCTCAATCTCTGCCTGTTGTTTCAGTGATGGGATATAATATGCATTGAGAACAGAAATGAAGGATACTACAATCATCAGGAGTAACATAAAGGCAACAACCGGTGAAACAGCGTTATCTTTCATGGCTGGGGTACACCTGAAAATATTATTGAATTTTTCGCAACAAAATCAATTCTAGCATTTTGAATAACACCACTAACAGTAATATGGTCTCCCAAATCGAAAACAGGTTTATCATACATAAAACTTATTTGCCTTCCATTTTGGAGAATTCTAATATCAGTAAATTTTATCCAGTCACCTCCCTTATGATAAAAAGTCACATTATTATTCGTAATCGGACTCATCTTTATATTAACTGTCGGAACCCGATCCTCAGGTAACTGGTTCATCAGACTTATCGTCACAATCGGCACGAGGATTAACACGAGTGATATCATTAAAACTTCACTCAGGACTGCCGAAACAGCAGGTTCTTCTCTCATTACACCCCTCCGTTTGCTGCTGCATCTGCCGCAACCCTGGCCGCTTCGGCTGCAATATCCAGCTGATATGGAATAATAAAAACAAATAACACAAAACATCCAAGGACAAGAAGAATAGCATGCTTTAAACCAGCCAGAACACTGTTCGCAGATAACTGTCCGGCCATAAGGCCGGAAAAAAACCCAAGAACCAACCCGATCCTGAACATATCGGTCAGGTTTCCGGATGTATCAAATGAGATATTGAAATTCGTAAAAGATGATACAAAGGAGACATTCAGGGAATAAGCGGTATACATATAAATCCCTACGGCCAGGTACACAATCATCACGTACGTGATCGCAATATTAAACCGGTCCTTCTTTAATTTCAGATAATGCTCGAAATCATTGATGGCAATAATCAGGACATCCTTGATATAATCGGTCACCTCGCTTGCCTTGACCAGGAGTGAGATAGCACGTTTGACTGATACCAGTCCGATTCGATCTTCCATCCTGACCAGGGCGTTAATGGTTGTTGCCCCTCTCCTGATATCCTCTGATGTCATGACCAGTTCCTGTGAAAGCACCCCGAGTTTTGAATTGGAGATCAGACTGATGGCCGTCTGCAACGTAACTCCCACATCTTTCATATCTACGAGCTGACGGAGAAATTCCGGAGTATGAGATTCTACACTGTTCACAAACCAGCTTCTTCCTTCATATGCAAGAGAGGGTGGAGCCAGTGAAAATATTATGAGCAGACTTATGAATGCTTCCAGAGACATCCCCGGTATCCATTCATTCAGATAACCCAGGTAATAGAGTGCAGATACAATTCCGCCACACACACATCCAAGTGCTATTCCATAATTATAATCGGAAATATATGCACGTGCCGGATTTTTCAGTAAATTCTCCAGTTTGAATCGCTTTCTCTTTGCTTCAACCCTCTTTAAAAAACTCTTGTCAACCTTTGAATATTCCTCTTTCCCTATCATTACATCGGAAAATTCAGATTCCTCTCTAGGTTTCCTCGTAATATCCATTTTAATGGAGGGGAGCATCAAGTATAGGATGTAAATCATCCCTATTGATCCAAGAGCAAGACCGATGATAATCAGCGGCATATATCCGGCAAGATCGGATTTTCCTCCCAGGTTCTGTGCTACAATGATAATGATCATCGTGATAGGTCCGGCCACGAAAGCCGTTACATAGACCTCCGCCATCACCTCAATCGTTTTTAATATTGATTCCAGTTCACGAGCTGCAGACTCCCTGAAATATGCTGACCGGGATGAGAGAAAATTTGTCACGTCTCCTCCACTGTTTGAGAGAAGAAGGAGATCATTTAAAAATTCTTCAAGATTCTTCGATGGGGTTACTTTTTGCAGGTTTCTGATAGCGGTATACAGATCATCTCCAAAGACCTCTACGTCTCTGACAATGAGCCCGAATTCCTTTCCCACCTCTCCAAAAAGATCATCAGCCTCGTAAATCTTCCGGATGACATTATATAATGTCATAGTCGTGGAAAGGGCCTGCATATATGTGATTGCATAGGGAAGATCAAGATCGATAGAGGATTTTCTCCCGGTGGCAACTGTCTGTGGATAGGTGAAAATGCCAATGATAACACCAGGTACGAGGAGGACAAATGCGATAAGGATTGTATAGATATTGGCCATTCCTGGAATGAGCTGGACATCATCAGGTAGAGATAGTATATAGATGGTCAGAATTGCAAAAATACTGACTGATGCTATGCTGCATTTGAGTAACAGTAAAAAATAGGAATATTGTGAATATGGAAGATGAGCTGCCCGGATATATTTTCGAATATTGGTTCCTTCAAGCCATGCATCCACCTGCCGGGGAGATATGAACATCATGCCATCCTCCGCAGATCAGAGATCATCTGAATGAGGATTTCAGGATCGGTACTATATTGATTGCGGAGTTTGGAAAGGAACGATGCACGAAGATTCAACTGGAACTGAATCTCTTCATCGGTCCAGTTATGCATGTACTGAATCGTCTGTAAAATTTTGGATTTTTTAAATACTTTTTTAAATGAATCTTTTTTCGGATCATATTCATACAGGGTATTCCAGTTAACCTTGTCACCTTCTCCAAGAACAATCTCGTGAATGGCATCACATCGCCGGATCATCCTGCCGGCACGGTAATGAAATGTCTGAATAACCATAAGGTTTAGAGCACCAAACATAGCCGGAGGGACATTTATTGGCTCGTTTGTTAGACGGTTCAATGCCTCTTCGATATTTCCCGCATGAAGGGTAGATAGAGTGGTATGGCCTGAGTTCATCGCCTGGAACAGGGTCTGGGCTTCACTCCCTCTCACCTCTCCAACAATGATGTATTCCGGCCGCTGACGAAGAGATGCCTTCAGCAGGTCGAAAAGGTCCACGCTTCCCCGATCATTAAACGAATTGCTCACTCTGGTCTGAACTGGGAGCCAGTTTTTCTGGGGGATTTGAATCTCCCTGGTATCTTCAAGAGAGACGATCTTTGAATTATGAGGAATAAAAAATGAGAATGCATTCATTGCTGATGTTTTACCACTGGCAGTTCCCCCGACAACAATAAGACTCTGACGATTTTCAAGAGCAAGCCAGATAAATGCCAGAAGTTCGTTACTATACGTCCCGAATGCAAGCAAAGTCGCCGGGGTCATCGGGTCGGATCTGAACTTACGAATTGTAAAAGAACTACCCTTTGTTGAAACGACATCAGAATACGTAATCTGGGCACGTGACCCGTTCGGGAGTGATGCATCAAGGAGGGGTGATGTAAGTGAAACCTGTTTATCTGCTTTTTGTGAGAGTTTTAGAACGAACCGATTGAGTTCTTCCGATTCAAATCTGATAGATGTTGGGATACTTCCGTAATACCTGTGATGAATATACACGGGAAGATCATGGCCGTTACATGAGATATCCTCAAGAAGCTCATCATACATCAGAGGATCAATCTTCCCATACCCATTCAGATTGCGTCGGAGATAATAATAGATAACTGAGAGCCGATCATCGTGAATTTTCGGATCATACGTCCTGACAATCTTGGCAACTTCACCATATTCGAGGAAAAGATCTCCCCGGGATACCGGTTTGTCATATACCAGTACATCACGGAGTGTTTCGTGTGTCTCTTCAAGAATGATTCTCTCACGGGGAGTAAGTTCAGGTTCAATAACCCGGTACAATCGCTCCTTGTTTTTGTCCTGTAAGATGACTGCATATGCATGCGGCTGGTAAAGCCAGTATGCTTCCTCTGCAATATCATCATCTCTGGCAGGAATATTCATGACCGATGGAACCTGAAGAACATCAGGAACCGGGGCTTCGTCCCGGCTGGGCTTTTCTTTTCTTTGATAACCGGATAGGGAAAACCCTTTCAAACCCTTTTTTAGAGGATTCAGGAGACGGAAAAATCCCTGCTCCTCTTCAGAGTATTTTACCGGTTCATTAGGTGAAGGTAAAGATTCGGATGATTCTTTTTTAAGGTCACGTTCGAAAATTTTTGAAATCAGAGCATCAATACGCTCATCTGGTTCGGATTCTAGTGTGTGAGTGATCTTCGGAACAGATACTCTTTGATTCTTTTCAGGTAATGGTTTTTTATTCCCGTTTTTCTCTATTTCTATCTGGTAGTAATGACCTTTATCATCCCTGATTCTGGTAAGGAAAACTCTCTCTCCCATTTTAAATTGTAGGGTGATTTCATTTTGAGACGGGTCATAATCTTTCCCTGAAGATTTAATTAAAAAGGCTGCAAATCGGTTAATATCTGCTCTATTTGGGATGATGGAGGTTTCTGTTTCTCCAAGGGTTTTTTTGTGCCATACCATAACCGGTTTTCCGGGGTGGGTGCAGAGAATTCTAATAATGTTTGGGTCAGCAAGAATAACCCGAATCCATTTTACAACATCCTGTCTGAAAGTCAGGGCTGTATACAGAAGATGGTGCTTTCGGTCCGGAATATCCGGATAATTCGTATGTAAAAATCCTGAAAAATCATTTTCTGATATCCTGAATGCACCCTCATGAAACGTCTGTAAACCGCTTTTCTTTTTTATATATTCTATTGATGCCTGTATTGCACTTTTTTCATGATCACTCAGGGGAATGATGGATATCTGGTAAAAAAACCGGTCAGGAGGTGATACGATGATTGTGACTTCTATCATATCATGATAGAGATGATATGAGGAAATGATCCTATCAGGAACGAGACTCCGGGTGTCTGAAGAGGGTTTTTCAATAGTAAAAATCAAAGGGGTTTTATTCTTTTTCTGCCCTGAAAAAATTATTTTTAAACCCGTTCGGAGTTCGACTACGTCTGGGATAGTATCATAATCAACCGGGCGAATCGATCTGTTACAAAATTTTTTTACAAGTATTCGAATTTCATCCTCACGAAGATGAAGGGAGGTGGAAATGGTCTCATATGTGTCGTGGGTTACATGAACCAAGCCATCCGTTCCATTGATCGCTATTGAACTGATAAAAGGATCATCAATGAGAGGTTGAATCGGACCAAATCCCCTGGAATCTCTGAATATATAATACTCAAATAATTTGATCTTATCCCGGGATAATGATGGATATAATTTTGAAGTTTCAAGGGCGAATTCATGAGAAAAGTTTTGGACAAACTTCTGATTTCTCTTTTTATCCTGAAATAAGCGGGAAAAATGTGAACGCAGGAATTTGATCCGTTCAGAATCGTCTCCCCTGAGTTCTGGTTCCTTTACCTGGTATTCATAGAATAATGGATCGGTCTGAATTATTGATATAATTACCTGAGTTCCTGGGATCTGATACTGGGAGGCTAACATTGGAGAAAAATCTCCACATTGTTTACTATCTATCCCGTCCATAATTTTTCTATGATGGTATGCGAATAATTTTTCACTATTAATATTAAAAAATATAAAATCTTAATAATTTTTCAATTATCAAATTTTTCTATAATACTTAGTTCTATGAATTCAAAAGAATTATGATTAATCATCTCAATATACATATCATTGAAAGAATATTTCTCTACGAGTTATCTAATAAATTATTTTTTAATTAAGAAAAATTTTTTGATATAGAAATATAATGTATACCATTACAGAGATGCTGTGAAAAAATATTGGGCAAGACTACGTTCTTGTATTCCTCATGTATAGGTATGGCGGGTATACTACTCATTGATGATGCGGATGAAGATCTGAAAAGAGCCAGGGAAATTCTGAGCCAGGCTGGATATCGGATCAATGGCATAGCAAAGGATGGAGAATCAGGTCTGCAACAATATTTTGAGAGATCTCCAGAACTGGTAATAATTGATCTGATTCTTCCTGGCATGAATGGTATTGATCTTCTGCAAAAGATGCGGGAAGCTAATCCATCAGCCCGGATTATTCTGTGTACTTCTGCAGGTCAGAGTCCGGTTATTGATCTGGCGATGAGATCTGGTGCGAATGGCTATGTCGTTAAACCCTATGATCCGGAGATATTACTCTCTGCAGTACGGAGAATACTGGGCAGTCCCGGATAACTTATTAATTCCCTCCTTCGATTAGTTCTTTTTGCTGATATACCTTGTATTTACTATTATCAGAGAAATTTGAACTTATAATTTCATAAAAACCAGATACTGTGCTCAGAACAATCAAAGGGAACTTATGAATGAAAGTTAGCTCAGTTCATGCAATGGAATGGGCCGGTGCCAGGATTTGTACGAGTGATAATATGAGTGCTGCTCTTAAAGACGACGCTCTGTCCGTGCATGAAATGGCTGGTAGTATTGGTTTTAGGGCACCCGCTCCCAGATGAAGTAACCCACTGCATATAATTGTATATCTCTACTGATATTAATATTATCTATTCATACTTAGAGATTAATTGTAATACTTAATTCAACACATCCATCAATTATCATAATCTCTTTGTTGTTATCACTCTGAATCAATCATTATCCCAGGGAATGGGTGACTCGCATTCCTCTATACAGAAAAGACATAATCTCCCAGTGAACATATGACTTGGGTACCTGATATGACAGACAATACCATTCAGGGCAAACGTGACCCTGAGTATCTCATTGAGATGTCAGAATATCTGAATGCCCTTGCAAATCCGGTCCGGCTGCAGATCCTCTCCTCTCTTGAAACCCGGCCCATGGAACTCAAGGAGATCGCCGCTATAACCAGGACCAGCTATGAAAATATCAGGAAACATATTGACAAACTCCTTCTGGCTGGTCTTGTTAGAAAAGACGCCGGCATGAGCTCAGAGACTATGACCGGAATCCACCCGGTATGGAAATATTCACTTGCACCAGGCGGGATGGAACAGATCATAACGAACCTTTCGATGTTCTCAAAAGTATCGTTGATGATCACTCATACAGATCTTGCGACACAACTGAGTACTCTCCGAAAAGACATTAGCACACAATTTGGAGTAACTTCACCCTGTCTCTATCTGACAACCGGTTCTGAAGAAGGAAAGATATTCCCTCTGAATGGAGAAAAGATCCCCCTTGGTCGGATTGATCCAACAGACATGAGTTTTTCAAAGATGCAGAATAGTGTTGTGATGCTGAGTTCGGAGTATAAATCAGTCTCCCGTATCAGCAGACCTCATGCACGTATCTATCATGGAAATGTATGGGAGATAGAAGATTGTGGCAGCACATCCGGAACCTTTGTCAATACCGAACCTATTTCACCACATACCCGGCGAACCATAACCGACGGGGATCTCATCATCCTTGGAACCGGCAATATGTCGGCACGGTTCCTCTTCATCACCGATTAAATAAAAAAATACTACCTGAAATGATATGATTACAAAATCCATTCTCTACAATATTTTTATTTTTATCAGTCTCCTTATCGTTCTTACCGTCCCTGTATCCTCTGAATCCATAAACACGGATCTTGTTTGGAAAAATAACGATTTCATAGATAATATCGGTAACAGATCTCACTATACCGAATCTGGAACTTTTTACCCGCCACAGTTTACTGGTGGAAGAGGGGTCCCGGAACCTGAACCAATACGCCTTCCTTTCGAGAGCTGGCAGTTACCGGCCGTGTCCATCGGAGTGAGTCTGATTATTCTGATCATCATGCTCATTGCCGGATTCTCAATCGGGGGACAATACCACTACTCATCTTCTAAAAGGGCGGGATTCATGATGATAATCTGTCATATCATCAGCGCCAGTCTCATTGGTGCTTTTATTTTTGTATTATATGGGCTGGGNTCGTTTGAAGGTGGAATTGATCCGTTTATACATACCATGTATGCAACGTTTGGCATCCTGTTTTATCTTGCTCTCTCATCGGTAATTCAGGCAGTATCGTTGTTTAGAAACCGGACCCTTGTTCCCCTGCACCAGGCACACATCCTCTTTTCCGTTATAGCAATTATTCTCCTTCTCTCTGTCCGCATCCCCGTGAACTTCGCACTACAAGTAAATATTGTGACTGCTCTGACGATTATTACTCCTGGAGCTGCTTTCTCGCTTATTACCACCCATTTCATTCATAAAAAAGAAGGAATAGGCCCTGGCACCGGTCATGATCAGACCATCACCCGATCTCTTCCCCTGGTATCTGCAGAGCTCCCCCCCTCATTTCCTGAAAGATTAACCTCGAAATATCATGACATTTCTGTTATTGGAAGCGGTGGGATGGCGATTGTATATCGTGCGATAAGAAATGCTGACGGGAAGATTGTTGCGCTTAAAATTCCATTCTCTGCTGATGAAACAAGTGGGAAGACCTTTTTGAATGAGATGTCAGTCTGGCGGGATCTTACGCATCCTCACATAGCACAAATTACTGACCAGAACATATTCCCGGTTCCCTATGTTGAGCTGGAATACATCCCAAGATCCCTGAAAGATATTACGCTTCCTGTCTCTCCTGGCAGGGCTCTTATTATTATCCGGCAGATAGCCTCTGCTCTTGCGTATGCTCATGAGAATGGGGTTATTCACCGTGATATTAAACCGGGAAATGTCCTGATCGCGGATGATGGAACGGTGAAACTTACCGACTGGGGTCTTTCCCGGCTGATTGAACGGGATGATGATACGAGAAATACCAGTTTCTCATTGTTTTATGCAAGTCCTGAACAGTTATCCCCGGAAAAATATGGAAATGGTGATCAAAGAACGGATATCTACCAGCTGGGGATACTTTTGTATGAACTGATCTGTGGGACGCCACCGTATGGGACTTCAAATATTGGAGAATTATTCACAAGAATTCAGAAGAATGAATACATCCTCCCTTCAGAGGTGAATTCTGCATTAAAATTCTGCGATGAAGTTGTTTCCCGGTCATTGCAGGCTGATCCAAACCTGCGATATCATAATGTAAAAGAGTTTATTGCGATGATAAATCTCATCTCGGAATCATAAAAAAATTATGCTGACATCTCCTGCATTTCAAACGCCCCCCCAATTCCTGCTTTCAGGCTGCTTACAGATACTGCATAGGTTTTACCGGTATAGAGTATCCCGTCGAGCATCCCGCTTTTTGTATATGTCCCTCCTTTGAGTCGTTCACAGGTGGGATCACCAGAGCAGGAAGTAACATCCACCTTGGGATTGCTGAATGTTATCGTAAGGATAAGTTGATCACGTCCGGTTTTTCCCCCGGCGGTTTTTGAAGAGAAGATCGTGCATGCGTTATCATTGCATGGATTCCATCTGATCTCATTTCGATCTCTGATAAATTCAATATTCTGTTCCTGTCTGACCATACCGTCTTTTGAAGACTCTCCTTCTTTCATCAGGGACACGTGAAGAATATTTTCGTCGCCCAAATCCGTCAGATGGAATGTAATATATGAATTATCTGTGCCATGCGTATCTGCATTCACCACCGCACAGAGAAAAACGACACCGAATAAGAACAATCCCAGGAGAAGACTCTGATATAATCTCCTTTTGATTTTGGTAAAAATCATAGATGGTTACCTGTATTTGTACTGATTAGGTCATCGGTGCTGATAATGAATGATGAACCAGATGGTTGGATATTGTACTTGCTGGTTTCGAGATATTTATCTCTATTCTCATCCGATACGTGGAAACTGAACATCAGATCTTCGGCATTCGATGGTCTGAATCAGGAGATTGAGTATGAAAAAAGCATCGAATATCTTCGTTTCTTTGATTATCACCCTGGTCCTGAGTGTGATGGTCTGCAGTGTTTTTGCAGAGGATACACCTACAACACCTCCAAACGGGCCTCCGAATGGACATCCGAATGGTGGCTTTGACAAAATGGTTCAGAACCTGAGTGAACAGGGTTTTGATGTATCAAAGATACAGGCTGCCATTGAAAGTGGTGATAATGATACAGCCAGAAAACTCCTCGATGAGTTCTATGCTGCACACCCGGAAGCAAAACCCAAGCGACCGGAGATGAGTGCAGAGCAACTTGGAAAGATCATCCAGGAACTGAAGGAAAAAGGAAAGGATGTTACAGCAATTGAAACCGCTCTTGCAGGTGGAAATACAACCGCTGCCCAGAGTCTCCTTGACGAGTTCTGGAAGAACAACCCTGGTGAACGCCCGGTCCCTCCGAACCAAAGTGAGAAGCCACCACAGTAGGAATGGAGTTCTTATCCGGATCCTATTCCATTTTTGGAAATAATTATGATAACATGGTTTGATCTACGCATCACGTACAAAACAGATACCATTTGAACACTATTTTACAAAAATAATTCACATGATTTCGATAACTCCTTTCTTCATGCGAACCAGAAATACTAAGAGAATATCTTTTCGGCATCACATTTCATGAGGGTTTTTATGAATGAGCTACATATTATACCGGTTGTTCAAAATAAAAAAATTTATAAATGGCTTTCAAATCTTTCTGTAATCGCTATTCTGCTGATTATGCTTGCCGGTGTCATGACATGTTCTCAGCCGGTGTTTGGAGCTGCGACCAATGAGACTATTGATGCTGCCGGACGGGTTACCGTAACTGACGTTGTTATTGAACCATCTGTTTTGATGACCGGTGATGTGGGGCTTATTACCTTTATCGTGGAAAATACCGGTACTTCGAATGTTGCAATTACTGATGCCCAGCTCATCTCAAAGGAGATTGTGGTCCTGAATAGCGATGTTTATAAAAGCAGCAGGACAATCGGTGCCGGAACAAGAACTAAAATTTACCTTTACCATTCTTGCCAACCAGCCTGAGAATATCTACTATCCGGCATTTTATATCAATTATAAAGATGCAGGAAGCCTTCGATACAATGTTCCAATCCGGGTAGAAGAGCCCCAGCTTGCGGTATCAGTATCAGGTATCCCCCAGGTGTTTACAAGTGGCGTAACTACACGACTTACGCTCCTGCTTGGGAATGCAAAAAGTGTAAACATAACCGGGATTACCATTATCCCATCCGGAGACGGTATCCAGTCCAACCGGAGTTCAGCATTCATCGGAGATCTGCCCCCTCATTCTGAAAAAGCAATCCCCTTTGAGATAACTCCCTCAAAAGAGACTGACCTCACCTTTAACATCAGTTATACCTGTGGAATGAATGCCCATGAAACATCATATACCATTGCTATTCCTCTTGGCACCGATAAACTTGCAGCTGATCCCCTCATAAACAATATAGAGGTGACATCAGGGTCTGGCGGGAATACGATCACCGGAGATGTATCAAATGCCGGTCTTTCGGATGCATATGGTGTTATTGTTGCGTTAGAGAGTGCTGCCGATGAATCCGGAAATCCGAATCAGAAGTATGTTATCGGGACTATCACATCCGGGGACTTTGCAAGTTTTGAGATCACCGTTCCTCAAAACCTGAAATCTGTTCCTCTCGTCATTTTATACAAGGATTCATCAGGAAATCAGTTCTCGAAGAACATCTCGATTGATACAAACCAGGTCAATGGCGGATTTGGTTCTGCAATGAACGGGGCTTCTGGCGGGTTTTCAGGGGGTGGCAGTCCACCATCAGGAGCTCCATCCGGGCAGGCAGGAGGGTCTGGTCCGTCTGGTAGATCAAACCCCATGAATCCACTGTCTGGAATGGGATCAGGACTGAATAGTGTACCGGTCATGGAGATTTTATACGGAATTGGCATTCTGTTAATTATTGTAATCATCTGGAAGATATGGAAACGATTGACCAATGGACGGAAAATTAAGATCAGTTTCAAGTGACCGGTGACGGCATGGCAGATGAAGTAGTTCGTCTTGAGCATATCACCAAGATATATCCCCTTCTTTCAGGAGATGTCGTGGCTCTTGATGACCTTTCCCTCTCTATTGAAAAAGGCGAGTTTGTTGCTATCATCGGCCCGTCAGGTTCAGGTAAATCCACACTCCTCAATCAGCTTGGATGTCTGGATGTTCCGACCTCCGGAGATCTGAAGATTGGTGGAAAGAGTATCACCCAGATGAATGATTATGAGCTCACCCGTCTCCGTCTCATGACAATAGGATTTATCTTTCAAAAATTCAATCTGCTCCCTCTCCTTTCTGCGTATGAGAATGTGGAATATCCATATACACTGAAGTACCGGAAAAAGGACACCACCGGCAGGGTTTCAAAACTCCTTTCCATCGTCGGGATCAATGAAGAGCTAGCCAAACATAAACCCAGTGAATTATCCGGAGGGCAACAGCAACGGGTAGCAATAGCCCGTGCCCTCGTGAATAATCCGAAAATTCTCCTGTGTGATGAACCAACCGGGAACCTGGACTCAAAAACCGGAGTTCTCGTTATGAAGATCCTGAAAAAGCTGAATGAAAAGGGAAAAACCCTCATTATTGTCACTCACGATCCAACTATTGCAGAACAGGCTGACCGGATAATTACAATACGGGACGGAAAAATCGTCCGGGATGGTCCGTGATGAAGGATATCATCTTTGCTATGGCGGTCCGGAATGTCAGAATTAATCTCCTCAGGTCAATTCTTGCTGCAATCGGGATAACCATTGGTATCATTTCTATCGCTTGTATGGGCATGCTCGGATCAAATATGACCGCTTCTGTAACCGAGTCCCTCTCAACCATGGCAGATAAACTGATTGTAAGTCCGTATTCAGGAAAGGGAGGTGGGGGCGGCCCTCCGGGCATGTCTTCCGGAAGTGACAATCTGACAAAAAGCCAGTTTAAAAATATCTACAAGATTTCGAGTAAATATGGGTATGTATATGGGGTTCATTCCATCCGTGCGAAGGTGAAAAAAGGGAAAGATGAATGGAACACACAGGTCTATGGCCTTGAAGTCAGTGACATGAAGACCATCCTCAATAATCTTACATCCGGAGGTTACCCGAGCAGTGATAATTCCGTTCTCATAGGGTCATCATTTGCTGAAGATAATGATTTCAAAGTGGGAAGCAGGTTCACCGTGGGAGGTTCAGGAGTGAAGGTGTCAGGCATCATCGAACCGCGGGGTATGTCGATGGATCTGAGCACTGATAATGCGGTTATTTTGACAAAGAATATGTATGAATCTGCTTTTGGAGCAAAGGATGAGTACAACCAGGTCAATATCGTATTGCATGATATAAATGATGCCGATGCCGTATCCAATGATATTGACTCACAGATGAACCGGAGAGAAGAGACGGTGCGGGTTCAGGACAGCAGCCGGATGGTCTCCATGATCTCCTCCTCTGTCTCCACGATTACTAGTTTTGCTACACTTATCGCCAGTATATCCCTGCTTGTGGCTGCAATCTCTATTTTTAACATTATGATGATGTCTGTTACCGAACGGATACGGGAAATTGGTGTTCTTCGGAGTATCGGGACACAGAAAATGGAAATTCTGAGGATGTTTGTCTATGAAGCTGCATTAATAGGGATTCTTGGTGCAACACTCGGGATGATTCTCAGTCTTATCATGGGGTATTTTTTTATCCATATCATGATTGGAAATACGAAATATTTCTTCACCTATGAGAGTCTGATCCATCTTCCCTATGCCATGGCAGTTGGCCTTATCATCTGTATTCTGTCCGGCCTGTATCCAGCCTGGCGGGGAGCCCAGATGGACCCGATAGAAGCTCTCCGGGCAGAATAACAAGAAC
>JGI11944J13513_1000251_pt1 | contig 59007 bp, 59 predicted proteins | sample TerdegcoTASludge_FD_13513 | JGI IMG/M metagenome (IMG submission 13513) | reverse complement strand
TGTCGCATCAGGCCGGGCAAGAGGGGACTGTGCGGTGTCCGGGAGAACCATGAAGGAGAGCTGCAGACACTTGTTTATGGGAAACTAGTGGCTGCAAATGTGGACCCCATCGAGAAGAAGCCCTTCTTTCACTTTCTTCCAGGCAGCATTGCCTATTCCATAGCCACAGCTGGCTGCAACTTCCGCTGCCTGCACTGCCAGAATGCTGATATCTCCCAGCTTCCAAGAGAGACCGGGCAGATTCCAGGCAGCTATGTTCCTCCAGAGGAGGTGGTGGCCCAGGCAGTCGCCTTGGGCTGCCAGTCCATCGCCTACACCTATACCGAGCCCACAATATTCTTCGAGTACGCATATGATGTCGGGGTGCTTGCTAAAGAGAGGGGGCTGAAGAACGTCTTTGTCAGCAACGGCTACATCGGCGAGGAGGCTGCAGAGAAGATCATACCCATACTGGACGCGAATAACATAGACTTGAAAGGTGATGATCAATTCTACCGAAAGGTGTGCGGCGCAAGGCTCGAGCCAGTGCTGCACAATATCGAGATGTTCTGGAAAAAAGGCGTATGGGTGGAGGTCACAACCCTCATTATCCCGGGTTATAATGATTCCTTGGAGCAACTGCAGGAGATCGCCCAATTTGTGGCCAGCGTCAGCAGGGACATTCCCTGGCACGTCTCAGCCTTCTATCCCACATACAAGCTCACTGATGCGCCCCGCACTGGCGTTGATGCCCTGCGACGCGGCATTGAGGCTGGCCGTGAGGCTGGACTGAAGTACATCTACATGGGCAACATTCCGGGCGAGGGCGAGAACACGCTCTGTCCAGTTTGCAAAGAGGTGCAGATCGAGCGGTTGGGATTCAGGATAATGAGAAACTCCATAATCGACGGCCATTGTTCCAAATGCGGCTCTGCCATTGCAGGAGTCTGGTCATGACCGTCGAGTCCCGATAAAAACTCTTAAGTATTCAGCAGGAGCGTTTTTTGTTTTATATGCCATTTGCAAGCGTCCCTGAGGCCCTTGAAGAGGTTCGAGCGGGCAGATTCATAATAATACTGGATGATGAGAATCGCGAGAATGAAGGCGACCTGATGATCGCTGCTGAAAAGGTCACGCCAGATGCCATCAACTTCATGGCCACCTACGGGCGCGGCCTCATCTGCATGCCGATGACCGCAGAGCGTCTCCGCGACATCGGCCTTGGGCTCATGACGCCTCAGAACACCGAGTCCATGGGCACAGCCTTCACAGTGTCGGTGGACGCCCGTAATAATACTACTACTGGCATCTCAGCCTTCGATCGAGCCACAACTGTGCATGCCCTCATAGATCCGGCGACCACAAGGCGCGATCTTGCGACGCCAGGCCACCTATTCCCACTGCAGGCAAAGGAGGGTGGAGTCCTGCGACGCACTGGACACACAGAGGCTTGCGTCGACCTTGCTCGACTGGCGGGCTTGTATCCCGCGGGCGTTATATGCGAGGTCATGGCCGATGACGGCACCATGGCCAGGCTCCCAGAGCTTGAGCGCTTCGCAGAGAAGCACGGCATTAAGATGGTGACCATCGAGAGCCTCATCAGCTATCGCATGCAAAGAGAGAAGCTCGTCCAGAGGGTCTCAGATGTGAGCATGCCCACGGAGTATGGGGACTTCAGGGCGATCGGCTATGAGTCGATCCTGGACGGGCAGTGTCATGTCGCTCTCGTTGCAGGGGATCCGACTGCCAAGAGTGCGCTGGTTCGCGTTCACTCCGAATGCCTCACGGGCGATGTATTCTGTTCAAGGCGCTGCGACTGTGGCGAGCAGCTTCGTCTGGCCCTGCATCTCATAGGCGAGAACGGAAACGGCGTTCTACTTTATATGCGGCAGGAGGGGAGGGGCATCGGCCTTGCCAATAAGCTTCGTGCCTATGCTCTGCAGGACGCGGGTTCAGATACGGTTGAGGCAAACCACAAGCTGGGCTATCCGGCCGACCTTAGGGACTACGGCATAGGAGCCCAGATTCTCGTCGACCTGGGCATCAAGAAGATTCGCCTGCTTACAAACAATCCACGAAAAGTCATCGGCCTGGAGGGCTATGGGCTAAAGATCGTGGAGCGCGTACCACTGGAGATAGCCCCCAACAACATCAACAGAAGATATCTGGAGACCAAGAGGGATAAGCTTCATCACCTCCTTCTCCAGAATGAACTGCCCTGACGCTCATTCTATATTGATGCGCTTCTTGGAGACCACCACTTCTTTGGGAAGGGTAATTTCCAAAACGCCATCTGTGAGCTTGGCCTTGGCCTCCTCTATTTTGACGCCCACGGGCAGCTTCACCATTCTTTCGAACTTCTTGTACGTGCGCTCTCGCTTATGGAAATCCTTCTCAGTGACCTCTGTTTCTGTCTTTCGCTCGGCTGCCACAGAGAGCTCATCATCCAAGATGGTGATATCTATATCCTGCTTGTCCACGCCTGGCACGTCCATTGTCACGATCAAGGCCTCGTTGGTATCACGGATATCTGCCAGAGGCACTATCACATCTCCCTTCTCACTCGCGGCCTCGACCTCTTCCATGAGATCGCTCATGCGTTTTTGCATTCGTTGCATCTCTTCGAGATATCGCGACTCAAGATCCGTGAGCCCTAAATCCTCCATGAGCCTGTTCATCCTCTTCTGCAGCTTTTTCAGCTCTTCTGCTGGGATAAGCCCTGTCATCGCATCACCCTTAAAATATAGGCAAGCACAGCTTATATTTGTTCCGACATATACGACATCTGGATCTTTACGACCTCAGTGGAATTTTTTGCTGCAGCATATTCTTGCAAGGGCTCATGGTTAAGCTCCAAAAAGACGTGTCCCCACTTGAATTTAGAGAGGATCTCCTGGGCTTGCTCCTGCTCACCGAGGATGACCAATCCTGCTGCCAGGGCCTCCACAGTGGAGAGCTTGAAGGGCTTTCCATAGTTCACGGGGTTGGCCGCAACCAGGAATGGCAGTGCTCTATCCTGAAGCCTGATGCTTGAGAAGATCTCCTCGGCATGGGCCCAGCTGCAGTCCAACGCTGCCAGGCCTCTAGCTCCTCTGTCCTCAGGCGATAACGCTTTTTCCGAGAAGGGGCTGAGGACCACGAAAGGCTTTAACTGATTTTTATGCTTTGTGAGGCGCGCCAATCCGAAGCGGGCCAGCTTTCTGCCTGAGCATTTCCGGGGATCGCACTGATCTGTGTGATAGATGAGCAGCTCCATCGAGGATAGCCATTCACCGATAATCCTATTAACATTGTGTTCCACTCCCAAAGCAGCCAATCGCAGGGAGCTTTCTGATGAGCGAGGTCTCCAAGGAGTACAACTTCAAGCAAGTGGAAGAGAAATGGGTGGCGAGCTGGGACGATTCCGTCTACTATTTCGACTGGGAGTCAAAAAAGCCGCAGTACATCATCGACACCCCTCCGCCCTATCCCACTGGAAATTTCCACATCGGCAATGCCCTAAACTGGTGCTACATCGATTTTGTTGCGCGCTACAAGCGCATGCGAGGCTACAATGTGATGTTTCCCCAGGGATGGGACTGCCACGGCCTGCCGACCGAGGTTAAGGTGGAGGAGATTTATCACATCACCAAGAATCAGGTTCCGAGAGAGGAGTTCCGGAGGCTCTGTGAGAAGCTGACTGAGGAGGCCATCGAACGCTTCCACAAGTCCATGGACAGATTGGGCCTGTCCATCGACTGGTCCAATGAGTACATCACAATGAAGCCAGAGTACTATGTGAAGACGCAACGCTCTTTTGTGCAGATGTACCGGAATGGCCAGATCTATCGCGAGGATCACCCAGTCAACTGGTGTCCGCGCTGCGGGACTGCAATAGCCTTTGCCGAGGTGGAGTACGACTCCCGCACAACGACCCTTAATTACATGCGTTTTCCTGCTGATGAGGGCTTTGTGGAGATCGCCACCACCAGGCCCGAGCTTTTGGCGGCCTGCGTGGCAGTTGCCGTGAACCCTGAGGATGAACGCTACCGCAAATACATCGGCAAGACAGTGCGAGTCCCGCTCTTCGAGTATGATGTTCCTGTTCTGGCAGACCCAGTTGTGGACACCAAGTTCGGCACGGGCGTCGTGATGATCTGCACATTCGGAGACAAACAGGATGTGCGTTGGTGGATGGAGCATCATCTGCCATTGCGCCAGGCCATAGACCGCAATGGCCTTCTGACCAAGATAGCTGGCCCGTATTCAGGCCTATCAGTGGATGAGACAAAGAAGAAGATCATCCAGGATATGAAAGACCGGGAGATAATCTTTCGGCAGGAGCCTCTGGAGCAGAACGTGGGGCTCTGCTGGAGGTGCAAGACGCCCATCGAGATCCTGTCCGAGCGGCAGTGGTTCGTGAAGATCGACCCGGAGGAGGTCCGAAAGACAGCAGATGAGATTTTGTGGATACCGCCTCACATGCAGGTCCGCCTCAAGAACTGGGCGGACTCTGTGGAGTGGGACTGGTGCATCTCCAGGCAGAGGATCTTCGCCACACCCATACCTGTCTGGTACTGCAAGAGCTGCGGAGAGGTGCTGGTGGCGAAAGAGGAGTGGCTCCCCCTGGACCCCACCCAAACGAAGCCACCTGTGAAGTGCAAGTGTGGCTGCGAAGAATTCGTTCCCGAGAAGGATGTCCTGGATACATGGATGGACAGCTCCATCTCAGCACTCGCGGTTGCGGGCTGGCCTGACAGGAAGGATCTGCGCATGCCCACGCAGCTCCGACCGCAGGGGCACGACATCATTCGTACATGGGCATTTTACACAATTTTGCGCTGCAAGTCGCTTTTGGGCATCAAGCCATGGGATGCGATCCTCATCAACGGCATGGCCCTTGGCGAGGATGGGCACAAGATGTCCAAGTCCCTGAACAACTTCATCCGCCCCGAAGAGGTCTTCGAGACAAATGGCGCAGATGCTCTGAGGCAGTGGGCAGCCATGGGCGGTAGCCCCGGAAACGACATAATGTTCCAGTGGAAAGAGATCACAGCAGCAAGCCGTTTCCAGCAGAAGCTCTGGTCGATCTTTCGCTTCGCCCGCCCATTTATGGCCAAAACAGACGGCAGGCCAGGGCAGGTGGACAGGTGGCTCCTTGGAGAGCTTGATCGGCTTGTTTTAGCAGCCACGAACTTCATGGACAATTTCCAGTTCGACGAGACAATCAAAGCGATCAGGGCCTTCGCCTGGGAGACGCTGGCAGACAATTACATCGAGCTGATAAAGGCCCGGCTCTATGGACCTGACTGTGCTGAGAAGAGGGCAGCTCAAAATACGCTTTACACAGCCATTGAGACATTGAGCCGCCTCATGGCTCCCATCATGCCATTTCTGTCCGAGGAGATCTACCACTCACTGACGGGCGAGAGCGTTCATGTGCAGAGCTGGCCAAAGCCGCTGGGAGTGGCGGCAGATCCCGCAGGACTGGCAGTCAAGGAGATTGCGGCTGCTCTTCGCCGCTATAAATCAGAGAAAGGAATGGCTCTGAACTCACCTCTGCCGGGAATAGTGGTGTACTCGGACCTGGGATTGGAGACAGTCGATCTGCGGGGCGTTGCCAACTCCCCCGTGGAGAGCAGGATCGGGAAGCCTGAGGTAGAGATGAAGCCTGTTGCTGTGAAGCCCCAGATGAAGATCCTCGGCCCTATGTTCAAGGATAAGAGTCGAAAGATCATAAAAATCCTGAATTCCATGGATGTTGCAGAGGTTGCCCGGCAGAAAGCCTCCGGATGCATCAAGGTCGATGTGGACGGCGAGGCAATCGATCTGCCACCTGCTGCAGTGGAGCTGGTTGTGGAGACCCTCTCAGCCGGTGAGGCGGTCGACGTCCTTGGGGTCGGCGATACAACTGTGCTGGTACGAAAATGATCGAGGTTGAGGTCAAGGCACGCGCCCGAGAAGATACAAAAGAGGCGATATTGGCCCTGGGAGCAGTCCCTATGGGCACAGAGGAGCATCATGACCTCTATTTCAATTCTCCACAAAGAGACTTCAAGGAAACAGATGAGGCTTTGCGCATCAGAATCAAAGAGGATGGGGCGCGCCTGACCTACAAGGGCCCAAAGCTTGACAGCGAGACAAAGTCGCGCCTGGAATTGACAGCGGTGATCGACGACCCTCTCAAGATGCAGCAGATCCTGGAGTCCTTGGGCTTTGTGCTCTCAGGTACGGTCAAGAAGCGCAGGACCAAGTATCGCCTCGATGATGTGGTCTTTGCCATCGATGAAGTGGAAGGTTTGGGCTCCTTTCTGGAGGTCGAGGCCCGAGGTGAAGATGATGATTGGGCGGCCCAAAAGAGGCGGGTTCTCTCCCTTTTGAACAGGTTGGGCCTGGGCGAATCGATTCGCAGCTCTTATCTGGAGCTGCTGCAAGAAAGATCCAAATGCGAATGAGCGCCTAAAAATTATGTCAGAAAGCTCGAGAGTCCAGATCCCTGTGGTCATCATGCTTCTATTCGTGATGGCAGTTCAGATCCTCGCACTGGCCATCACCCCTGCCATCTCGGCCAGCGGCAACAGAGTCTTTGAGGACCCGACATCGACATCAAATCCCATAATCTATGTGCTAATCATCCTGGCCTTCACAGCTCTTCTTCTCATTGCCATAAGGCTCAAGCAGAGCTGGATCATAAGCGGCTTCATACTTGTGTCAATTGCCGCCAGCATTTATTATGTCCTTGAGGCCTTCATGTCTCCTTTGATGGCGCTTGTGCCAACTCTAGCAGTAATGATCTTGATGCGCTACTATCCTGAGTGGTATGTCATTGACGCCTTCGGCATCCTGGTCTGTGCAGGCATCAGCTCGCTCTTCGGTGTGAGCATGACCACGCTTCCTGCTCTGATACTATTGCTGGTACTGGCGGTCTACGATGCCATCTCTGTCTACAAGACCCGCCACATGATCTCTCTGGCGGAGGGCGTGATAAATATAAAGGCCCCTTTGCTCTTCGTAGTTCCCAGGAGCAGCCAATACAGCTTTCGCGAAGATCGCATTTCGATCTCAAAGGATGGTGAGAAGAGGGGCGCATATTTCCTGGGCCTTGGCGATGCCATAATTCCCACAATACTTGTGATCTCTGCCAATTGGTCGCTCCCGGCCCCGGGATACTTCGGCATCAATCTTCCTGCATTCGGAGCAATGTTGGGAACATATCTTGGATTTTTATTCCTCATGACCACATCCCGAGGCAAGCCCCAGGCAGGACTTCCATTTCTTAACTCGGGGGTCATTCTGGGGTTTCTGATGGGGTGTGCAGCTGCGGGGATCTGGCCATTTTAGCGACAGCTTTTTTTGCCATGTCATGCCTCATAAAAATATGAGGAATAATGATGGTGGATGAGGACCTGGCAGTTCTTGAGCACTTCGTGCCCTTCTGTCCCAAATGCGGCAATGAGTGCGAGCATAAGGAGCTTCGGCGGGCCCTTGATGCAGATTGCTGGAAGAAGATCGTGGTAGAGACCATCTACTACTGCAAGAGGTGCGATAACTACTGGAGCGAGGGGCTGGTAGAGAAAGGATACAAATGATCTACCTCTATTACACAGATCACTTCCGAAGCTATAACTTTGGGCCTGAGCATCCTTTGAATCCGATAAGGCTCACGCTGGCATATAAGCTGATAGAGGATATGGGATTGCTCGACTGCCAAACAGAGCTGATCAGGCCAGGGCCCGCCAGCGAGGAGGATCTCCATCAAGTCCATACGCTGGAGTACATCGAATCTGTGAGGCTAGAGGAGCCTGACATGGCCTTTGGGCTGGGAAGCGATGATACGCCAGTCTTCCCGGGCATATTCGATGCATCGCGCTACATGGCAGGAGGAAGCATCGACGCTGCTAAGCGGATGCTGGTGGAGGATTGCAGCACATTCAACCTTGGCGGCGGCCTTCATCATGCTTTTCCGACCCAAGCCGCCGGCTTTTGCGTATTCAATGATGTTGCTCTGGCGATAAGCTTTCTCAAAAAGAAGTTCTCTTGCATCCTTTACCTGGACATAGACGGTCACCATGGCGACGGAGTGCAGCAGATCTTCTACGAAGACCAGGATGTTCTTACATTCTCGATTCACGAATCTGGAAAGTATCTTTTCCCAGGAACGGGGTTCGTGGACGAGGCAGGTGCAGGGCAGGGACTGGGCTATGCAGTTAACATCCCCATGCCAATGTACGCAGCCGACGAGGACTATCTGCGTGCCTTCGAATATGTGGTTCCCAGGCTCTTTGAATGGTTCTGTCCTGATGTGGTGGTGGCGCAGCTTGGCGTAGATACCCATTATTCAGATCCTCTGACAAGCCTGAATGTCACCCTTACTGGTTACACTCAGATGGTGCGTCGCATCGTTGAGCTGACACACAAATACGCAGAAGGCAGACTGATGGCTTTGGGCGGCGGGGGATACAATCTGGCAGTGGTTCCCGTGGCCTGGGCCAGCGTACTTCATCTCATGAGAGATGAGCCTCTGCCGGAATATCTTCCACCATACTGGGTGGAGCTGTTCTCAAACGTCGTGGGCTGCGAGCCTATGGCCCTCCCCGATATTGATATCAAGCCAGGGACAGAGACCCGAAAAAGAATCTCTGCTGAGCTGTCCGAGACCCTTTCGGAATTGAAGAGGATTCATACTGCAATTCATCCCGGAAAATTCCTGTGACGGCCTCCACTCCAAAATATCAATACCATGCACTTTTAGGTGAGTGTGAAGAACATAAATATATCAGTTAATCGATATAGTTTCTCGGCAATGACGACGAGATCTCTTAAGATCTTAGCGCTGGCAGATCTCCACGATCGCACAGAGATGCTCGAGCCTCTCAGGAGCGTAGATGCCGATCTAATTGCGTTCTGCGGCGATCTTCACGACGGCAGCAGCCTGGAGACCGCCTGGCCAACTGCCAACGCCCTGGCAGGTCTTGGCAGGCCTGTGTTGATAGTTCCCGGCAATATGGATCACAAAGACGTTGCAATAAAGCTATGGAGAGAGGCAGGATTCATAATGCTGCATCGTTCCACCTTCGAGCACGAGAACTGTGGTTTTCTGGGCATGGGGGGAATGGTGGCACGAAACCCTCGGAGGTTGGGAGACGGTACACGATACTATCATCAGGATGAGGAGGTCTATCAAACTCTTGCCAAGGTTTTTCCAAAGATATCTAACAAAAAATTCAAGATAATTATAACCCACCAGCCGCCGCGAGGTGCACGAGATACACTGTACAATGGCGAGCGCAGCGGTTCGGTCAGCTTGCGCCGCTTCGTTGAGGAGTTTCAGCCAGATCTCTTGCTTTGCGGCCACATCCACGAGGACCGGGGCGAGGCCTGCATTGGCGGCACAAAGATCGTCAATGTGGGTGAGCTGCGTCGTGGATATGCGTCGATCATCAAGCTCGATGATGAGATTGCTGTGGAGTGGCTCGAACCGTAAGGTTGCCCTTGTAATTTTTTGGGGGGAATTTCTCTGGACGAAGAGCTGAGGATGGAGATAGGCAGACGATTGGAGACCCTGCGAGATCTGCAGAAGATCGTGCCTGAAGCGGGATTGACGCATCCAGAAGATGTAGCCGAGGAGATGAACGACCTGATATCGGAGGAGTTCGAGCCGTACTTCTCAGGAAATGCAGCCTTGCACCTCTCTGCTACATGTCAGCGGTGCGGTCGGTGCTGCAATGAGGAGAGGACCATAGCGATATCCTTTGAGGATTGCCGCACGATTGCCGGCTACTTGGGCATAAGCCTTAAGAGGTTCATGATGAAGTATACAAGACCTCATGAGCTGGCGCGCAGTGTGGTTGGAAATGCCAGGATGGTGCGCAAGGAGAGGGACGGCTCCTGCCCATTTTACAACCCCGATCTTCCTGGCTGCGAGATTCACCCTGTAAAGCCGCAGGTGTGCAGCGCTGCCTATTACCTCTCCAAGATGAATCTGCTCCTCTGCGAGGAGACGCGTAGATTCAGCACATTTGCTCAGTGCCCTTCCGATGTCGATCTGCGGGCCAGGATGAGAGACTTCATCATAAAACTTCGAAATGATCCAGAGGTCAAGAGCGAGCTTGCCAGGATCTTCCAGTCATCCAAACCGGAGATTCGACTTTTCCATCAGCTTCTACGTTTGAAGGGATTTGATATCTACTTTGGTCGAGATAAAGCGATGCCTCTGGTCAAAATGCTGGGCCTGAAAAGGATGCCAGAGGATGAAGAACTGAGACCTGCGGCCTTTCTTTATGCTGCAGTCCTGCTGGAAGCCCAAGAGGCCTTCTGACCATACGGGAGATAATTGTCAGCGAAAGATTTTTCCGATCGAGCCAAGCGATGCCGTCTGCATTCCACATTGATTCAAATAGTGTGCCATCATGTTGGCTCTCTTTCCTTCTGGATGGTAGACCAAAACCTCCTCTGGCGAGATGTGCTCTATCATCCTCATGAGCCCTCGGAAGTCCAGATGATCGCTCAATTGAATCGTTGGATAGGACGTGTCCCTCCTGCCGGTCAAAAAGTATTTGTTGTGGCCTCGCACATGAGGCAGGTTCCATGGTGTGACCACATTTGTACTGCCGCCGTTCACCTCCGTTAATGGGCCGGCAGCGTCCTTCATCAGCTCACGGGTCAGGATCAGGCTTTGCTCATCCATGCCGATCTCATCCCTGTAGCCCATGGCCCTCATCAGGGCGACAGCCCTCTGCGCTTTGCCAAAAGCATATGCACCGAAGCTTGCCCCAGATTCCAGAGCCTCAGAGAAGCCTGACAGGTCATCCTCAAAGATGCATGAGGGATCATAAGGGTCCCCGTAGTTGGCCTCTGCAACCAGAAAATCGCAGTGAGGCAATGAACTGTAATCTTTGACATCTCCGGTCACGAGGATGCTCTCGCCCGTCTCCGTCTTCCATGAGAAGGCAGTGGAGCCGATGGCGTGACCTGTGGGATGGGTCCTGATCTCAACGCCGTCCACCATGATGCTCTCGCCAACAGCGAAGGTGCGTCCAGCATACCTCCGGCCGTAGCGGATCTCCAGGGCACGCGCAGTCTCGACAGAGGCGATGGCCTTTGGCGAGAGCATTGCCGATCTTCCGAAATGGTCGCTGTGTGCATGAGTGATGAGATAAGCATCGGGCTGGATGCAGGACTTGGGCGAGCGGCTGGTGTCTATGGAGAAGAGATGGGAATCGAAGCGAATTGAGATATGAGGAGCGCAGCCCCCACGGCTGTTGATCCTCCTTATCGGCTCAAAGCAATCCATTCCCTCCCTGCCCCCCTTCTATCTCAGGGCTTCATCGATGGCCCTTGAGAGCTCTTCTTTAGAGGTGACGCCAATCCACTTTTTCAGTTCCACGCCATCCTTCTCCAGTATGAGCGTAGGCACAACGAAGATCCCCTTCTCTGCAGCCAAATCCCCTTCCTTGTCCACATTTACCTTCCTGAACTCCGCCTTCTCCCCGAACTCCTTTGCAAGATCCTCAAAGATGGGGCCCTGCATCCTACAAGGTCCGCACCAGTCAGCATAAAAGTCCATTAGGACTATCTTAGCCATGGCTTCCGATCACCTCACAAATATCAGATTATATCGAACTTCACACCTATCTTGAATATCTTTCCCGTTGGAAGGACCAGTAACTTGCGTCCTGTGCGGATGCGGATCTCTTGCAAGATCTCTTGTATCCGGTCCTCGTGTGCTGAGACAGTGAACCACAGGTTATAGCCGCTCTCGTTCGGCCTCAAGTAGTTATGTGAGACTTCGGGATATTCGCTCACCACTTGGGCTGCTTCATCTGCCTCTTCTACAGGCACCTGTAAAGCCGCCAGCATCCCTCCCATGCCGAATTTTCGCAGATCAAGGATAGGACCAATCCTTCGAACCAGGCCCTCCTTCTGCAGCGCAGAAAGCCGCACAATTACCTCATCCTCGCCAAGACCAAATGCATCTCCCAGATCACAAAATGGTCGAGAGGTCAGAGGCAAGCCCTCCTGCACAGCAGCCAGGAGCTTGAGATCGATCTCGTCCATTGTCACACCGAAAGGTTGCAGAGCGGGTCAGGTCCCAGGAAATCCCCTGTCTTGGCATAGGCCCTGGCCCGGCACCCACCGCACATCCCGCTGTAGTCACAGGCACCACACCTTCCCTTGAGATCTCTTTCTCTGAGGGCCAGGAGCACTGGAGAGTTCTTCCATATCTCTATAAAATTTTTTTCCCTGATGCTCCCCACGCTAAGAGGTAGGTAGCCGCACGGGTAGACCTCGCCCCTTCTGGAGACGAAGGCGAAGCTTCTGCCTGCGAGACATCCTCCTGTGTGCCTGCCTGGCTGAGCCAGCCTGGCGAACTGCGGTGCGCAGGTGACCTGGACCTCCAGGCCCCTCCTCCCTCGCTCCGCATCTATGAGGAGGAGCAGCTCCTCTTGCCTCTCAGCTGAGATCAGATCATCGGGCTGGCCGCGACCTGTGGGTACCAGGAAGAAGAGATGAAGAGCCTTTGCGCCTTCAGCCTCTGCTAGGTCGAAGGCCCTGAGCACATCGGCCTCATTTCTCCTGGTGATCGTGAAATTGATCTGAAAATCCACCTTTGCGCGCAGACACTCGACCCCGCGCATGGCTGCTTGAAAGCTCCCTGGACCACGATTCAGATCATGCTTCTCTGCCGAGGCGCCATCAAGGCTTATGCTAACCCTTGAAATTCCCGCAGCAGCTATCTCATTCGCCGATTTTGGAGTGATCAAAGTCCCATTGGTTGCCAAAGAGACTCGCAGGCCCTGAGATACTGCATGCCTGGCCAGAAGAAGAATGTCAGGGCGAAGCATCGGCTCGCCCCCACTGAGAATGAGCATCGGCCTCAGGGGGGCGATGCTGTCGATGAATGAGACTGCCTCCGCTGTGCTGAGCTCATCGGGCTGGGGATTTGGGGAGGCAGAAGCGCGACAGTAGCTGCACGAGAGGTTGCAGGCAGCAGTCGTCTCCCAGGCTACGATCAACATCACAGCAAGCCTTTCTTCACCAGCAACTCAGCATTGAGAATGCTGGCGCCCGCAGCTCCGCGAATTGTGTTATGGCCCATGCAGATGAACCTGATTCCTGACCTGATCCTCCCAACTGACACGGACATGCCATTGCCCCTGCCGCGATCAAGCCTCGGCTGTGGCCTGTCGATCTCATCTTTGACTATCAGGGCCTTCTTTGGCGAGGTTGGCAGATCTCCCAGGCCGGGATCGAAGTCCAGCATAGCCTTCCTGACCTCCTCGGGAGTTGGGTCGTCCCTCATCGTAACCCAGACAGCTTCCGTGTGACCGTCCATGACAGGAACACGATGGCAGCTCGCGCTTACAGTAAAGTTTGCATTGACGATCTTCTCGCCATCGAAGCGACCCAGGATCTTCTGAGGCTCAGTCTCTACCTTCTCCTCCTCACCCCCAATGTACGGAATGACGTTTCCAAGGATTGCCATCGAAGGAACTCCTTCATAGCCTGCACCGCTCACGGCCTGCATGGAAGCTACGTGCACAGTTTTGATCCCGAACTTCATGAGCGGTTTTAGGGGCAAGGTGAACATGACAGTCGTGCAGTTTGGGTTGGTGGTGAGATAGCCATCCCAGCCTCGCCTCTCCCTTTGCACTTTTATCAGATCGATGTGCTCTTTATTGCACTCAGGTATCAAAAGAGGCACATCCTCTACCATGCGGTAGGAGCTTGTATTGCTGGCTACTGCACAGCCTGCCTCAGCAAATGCAGGCTCAATCGTTTGGGCATCTGCTGCAGGAAGTGCTGAGAAGACTATATCTGCATCGACCTCTCTAGGATCGACGTTTACTACGGTCATCTCTTTGATCTCTGCGGGCATTTCGCTCTCAAGCCGCCACTTGGCAGCCTCGCTGTACTTCTTGCCTGCGCTTCTTTCAGATGCGGCAAGACAAGTAAGCTCGAACCAAGGATGATCCTTCAGTCCTTCGATGAAACGCTGTCCAACTGCTCCAGTAGCGCCCAGAACGCCTGCTTTGATCTTGGCCATTAACAATCACCTAAAGCTAACTTGGGGCTTAACGCTAGGGATGTATATATTTCTTCTCCGAAGAGGTGAATTACTCGCTCAGGCAGGATTTAGCTCTTAACCTGTACCCCAGGGCAAACTCTTTATTGACATTTACCACCTCCTCATTGAAGTGCCTTAGGTTCTCTGGCACTTCACCAAGTGATTCGGCTTTCTCCGAAGTGTCTACAATGGCTCCGTGAGGCACAAACTTGCCGTCGGCGATTTTGACGCCTATGACAGCAGCGGCATGCCCAATGAAGCACTTCTTTCCAATGGTTGAAGCATGGATCACTGAGTTGAAGCCAACGAAGCTATCATCCCCAATCTTCAGGGGACCGTGAATTACGGCGCCGTGTGCAATGGAGACACGCCGTCCAAGCTCAATTGAGCTGCCCATCAGGCCGTGGAAGACTGCACAGTCCTGTATGTTGCACTCATCTCCAATGATGATCGGATGAGCCTCGTCGGCGCGAAGCGAGACAAATGGTCCGACATAAACATTTTCGCCTAGTCGCACATCGCCGATTAGCATCGCTGAGTCGTCTACGTATGCCGTCAAGGATACTGATGGCACTGATTCAGTGCTATTCCATGATGTTTTAACATTGGCTCTAAGCATAGCAGCACCACTTCTTTTGTTATTTGGCATTCTCCTTAAAAGAGATTGCCATCGACGATGATTTTCAAAAATCCAAATTATATAACTGACGTTTTGCACTTTCAGCTCAATCCTTAAATGATTTTTGCATCCCCGACCCTGTAGTCTCAGAATTGTGATCTGCTTGCCTGTCGGATTGACGCCGACCTTGATCATCTTCTCACTTGATGTAGCCGACAATCCGGATTAACATATCTCTCCTCAGACATTTTCCGCTGACCGAATATTTTTTATAAAATATACTTCCCATATGATCCTGAAAGGGAAGCGTAATGAAGATCACCTCAACCCAGATAGATCATTTGGGGCTGGTAGCCGGAGTCTTCGACCGTCTCGGCATTGGAGAAGTTATAGACTCGCATCTTCCGAAATCCAGGCACCATAAAGTCCCTCATTCAGGTGCAACCAAGGTCACCCATGTGGATGAAAATGGACCTTTGCGAGAACCATTTTCATATCAATTGACAAATAAATAAAAGTTCTGACTGCTGGCAACAAGGCCAGCAGAATGTATGAGCTGATTGATCTCTCAAACCCAGACGTTCACGTTGTCCCTAACTGGGGGTAATAGAATATACGCCCTTCAGGATATTTAAGCCCTATACGTTGCAGATACTCTTTATAAACAGACTCGGGGTCTAGGTCTACCTCAGGATGGATTACTTTTGCCAGATAGGTGAGCCCTACTATTTGATCTGGACCTGCCATGAAGTCCCAGTTGAAAATGTAGACCTTGCCGTTTTTCACCGCAGGCACTGTAGCTGCAGCTGGTCGGTCCATGATCTCTTGGAGGGCCTTCTCAAGCTTGACTGCCTCCTCGGAGGGTGGCGCTTCCCATCCCAATGCCTTAGCATCTGATGCCGAAGCCTGCCGTTTTATTATGATCTCTGGCTTCTGTGAGACAATATACTCCCAGTCAACCACTGGGTATCCTTCTGTGCGCCCGCTGAATATATTAAATGCGTTAACCGTTTTAACCATCTGTCCAGCTCCAGAAGTTGGCCCCATGCCGCTTAGATCGTTGCCCTTAGCATTCCATTCCACATATATCTTGGGCATCGATGTCCCTTTCACTGCCTCCTTTATGTCGGAAGCCTTCTCGTTGTACCAGTTTATGTATTCCTTAGCCTCTGCCTCCTTGTTCAATATGACTCCCAGCTTCTCCAGCTCCACCGTCATGTTTTCTGGGTAGAAGAAATCCAGGCCAACGAAGGTTATGTTCTTGAACGGAGCCAAAGCCTTTTCATGGGCTTCGATTCCATAGGCTTTGCCTGGGTAACTGTAGCCTATAAAGATTATATCTGGAACTATTGTATCACTGCTCCCTTTTGCGATTTCCGCAATCAATTCATAATCAAGCTTGTTGAATGTGCCCACTGACTGTATGCCTTTAAGCATAGGGAAGTAGTAGCTTGCTTTCTGTTTTACTGTATCCGATACAGCCACTATCTTGTCGCCCTCGCCAAGCATGATTATGGCCTCAGCAGCATCTCCGTTATTTACTATTATTCTCTGCACAGGATTTTGGATAGTTACCTTCCTGCCTGCAGAATCCACAATCGTTTTGGGGTAATCTGAACCAGAGCTGTCCGATGCCAGGGCGGTGATGATAACGACCAGCGAAAGAAACAGCGCCAGCATCGACCAAACCAAAAACTTATTCAGTCTCATCTCCTTATCCCTCCCATAGTCGTTCAAGTCCTTAGAGTTATTATTTTTAGACTTGTCTTTCAATCTTTATCATATAATATACTATCTATTCGTAATATTCTTAATAAATTTTTTAATTATTTTGATATAAAATATGATGGCGGAGTGGGTCTCTCCGAGTGAACGACGAGTTAAAATTAGCGTTATCAGGATGCTGATTTAATCGATGATCCTCGGGTGGATGGTGTCCGTATGATCGCTCTCCACAAGAGATTACCAAAAACTCCAACCCATTTTTGGATCACGACCCCCCTTTTCTGTTTCTGCCGGATAATCCAATGGATCCTGCATTGGCCTAAAGTTTCATAACCAGTGTTACGGGTCCGTACCTAAAAATTATTGCCTTCAGATGAGGCATATGCAAATCCTACAATGATCGACGGCGTCCTTCTCTCAGAGCAGCTCTTCGAGCCTTCTCCAAAGCCCATGTATCGCTTCGGCAGCCGGTCCGCCCAGCTCCACCACAGGCTTTGAATGGACCATAGCATCGACCACACTCGAATCAAACGGTATCTTTCCTGCGACAGCCGCTCCTCGCTCCAGGCAGAGGTCCTCGATGTGCTGCGCAGCCACAAGGTTGAGGTCATGCTTGTTTATGCAGACCTGTGCCTTGATCCCGAAATGCTCCGACACCTTCAGCACTCTATCCAGGTCATGCTCTCCTGAGATCGTCGGCTCTGTCACAACCAGGGCTAAGTCGACGCCCGTCAATGAGGCGATCACAGGGCAGCCGATGCCTGGAGAGCCGTCGATCAGCACGAGCTCCCTTTTCTGGAATGCAGCCAGGTCGCGAGCCATCTCTCTTACCATGGACACCAACTTTCCTGACGCCTCCTCTCCAGGAAACAGCTCGGCATGCACCATCGGGCCGAACCTCGTATTGGAGATGTATGCATGCCCTGAGAGCCTGTCTATCATAACTACAGCCTCGGATGGGCAGACCAGCTTGCATACGCCACAGCCCTCGCAGAGTGCAGGGTCGACCTGGAAGTCATGCACAGCTTCGAAGCGGCAGTGATCTGTACAAGAGCCGCACTTAGTGCACTTCGACTCGTCGATGAATGCTCTTTTCATGCCGAAAAATTCGCGTCGCTCCTGGATGGTCGGCTGGAGGATGAGGTGCAGATCGGGCGCATCAACATCGCAGTCGGCGACCACCGCCCGTCCGCAGGCCAGGGCAGCCAGGGACGCCACCAGTGATGTTTTGCCTGTGCCGCCTTTGCCGCTCACTACTGCCATCTGCTTCATGCTATCTGCTCCTCAATCTTTTCGGCCAAGGCTGCAAAGCGCTCTTTCCATTCTGGCATGTGCTCCACAAAAATGATGCCGCGCGAGTAGAGCTCCGCTATCGTTCTGCTGAACGGAATCTCCATGAGAAGAGACACCTTCTGCTTCTCCAGATATTCGTATACCTTTCTATCTCCGATGCCACTCTTATTGACCAGTACCCCTTGAGGAATCTTCATCATTTCCAGCGTTCTTAAGGCCAGATTCAGATCGTAGAGGCCAAAGGGCGTGCTCTCTGTGACCAGTAGACAGAAGTCCGTCCCTCGCACAGATTCCACCATAGAGCATGAGGTTCCGGGCGGGCAGTCCACTATCACCACATCTCCCTTTGCCTCATCCTTCACGCTTCGGATGAGCGGCACCGTCCTGGCTTCTCCAGGCTTCAGATCTCCCCAGACGATCTCCAGACAGCCGCTTTCAGCCCGGAAGACCTCGCCCACCGAGCGGCGTCCTTCGGAGATTGCGTTCATGGGACAGACCAATGCGCAGGCGCCACAGCCATGACAGAGCTCCTGAAAGACCAAAACCTTCTGGGGAAGCACAGCCATGGCATGAAATGCACAGTTATCCGAGCACAGGCCACAGTGAGTGCATATCCTCTCATCAACGATGGGCACCGGCACCTCACACTCCTTTTTCCCAAGTGGCTGCTTATTTGGAAAGAAAAGATGGACATTGGGCTCCTCAACGTCACAATCGGCGATCACTGCCCCCCTATCGGCTAATGATACAGCCAGGCTCGTTGCGACAAGGGTCTTGCCGGTGCCACCCTTCCCGCTAGCTATGGATATCTTAAGTGACTTTGATCCAGATAAATTTGGGCAGCGGTTCATGCTCTGGACCGCAGCCTCTCAATTTGATCTCTTATAGACTTCAGGTCTTCCTCCAGGCTTCTCGCCACGGCCTCGAGATAGCTCCTCTCCTCTTCAGGCGTAGGCTGACGAAATGGCTCATAAGCATAGCCAAAGCCCCTACCGTAGCCGAAGCCCTTACCATAAGCCCTGCGACACCAGGGATTGATATATCCAGCAGCTCTATTCATCCTGGAACCCATCCACCAGGGTCCTGTGCAGTCACCCCAAGGCATTTATTTTCACCTCTTCTTGAACAGTCTCGATCCTTCTTAAAGACGATCCAGTCTTGCTGGTCGAGTAATAGTAACTTATGAGACAATATACTTAAACTTTTCTGTTAGATAAGATTGAAATACGACTTTTGCATAGCTACTGTTATGTGTCCTTGCAGAGGAAGACGGAGGGGTAGGCGATGGATATCAGAGGTTCCTCAGGTCAGGTGCTTTGTGGCAGAAGGCGCAAAGGAGGCGGAGGCAGTCTCTATAACTCTAGAGGAGCTTGAGGCTGTGCGCCTGGTGGACCTGCTGGATCTGGACCAAGAGGAGGCGGCATTTTACATGGGTGTCTCGCGCAAGGCGTTCTGGAATGACCTGATGGGCGCCAGGAAAAAGATCGCTTCTGCCCTGGTCTACGGGACGGGCATTCGGATTGAGGGAGGTAGCTTTATTTTGCGGAGCACTGATGGAGACAGCGGCGTTGCAGCCGATGCACGCCGGCAGGAGCTGGAGCTGATGGAACGGGAACTGGCGCTTCTGCGATCCAGGCTTGAACACCTCGGAGCAAGAGTGGCATCTCTCAAAGGCCCGCAAAGGGCCGATCCTCAGCCTGAGTGGGATCATTGAATAGGACCCCCTGCACTTGTTATATTACGACATGATTTGGCTGTCCATAAACAGAGCAGCACAGAGATGTGACGCTACCATGGTACTACATAGATGACTCCATCCCTGTCTTGTCCTTTTAAAAGCTCGCAATGTCTCATGATAGCAATCTGGTTTTGCAGCTCATTGGGCGAGACCTTGAGCTCTTTAACCATCTCTGCAGGTGTGGCTCCATTTCTGGAAACAATGAACTCGTAGATCTTCTTCTGTAAATCGGTCAGACCATCTGTGCCTTCCTGGCCGGCTCTACTTCGTAAGACCTTCTTCGAATGAACGCCCCATGGGTCACAGGCTTTGATCTTTTGATGTTTATCTAAATAGCATTCTTCACATATGAGCTGATCTGCTTCTTGAAACATCCCTTCCTTTTGGAATTCCTGACCGCAGTTCGAGCATTTTACAAGGTTTTTCTCTTCTGCCATTCAACCCTTCACCTCGTTGTCATTTTTGGCTCTTCGCTAAATTGTGTGGGTGAGATCGGGCATAAAATATCTCCTCTGTGCCTCTGTGGTTCAGTTAGCGAATCACGTTTCAGTACAGAGTCACGAAGACACAGAGATTTTGCGATTCAAGTTCACCCATACTAAATAGCGAGGAGCCAACAGTTTTTTTGGTGGCGAACCTCCACAGAGTTGTCGCACATAAAAACCACATCGTTGGACCGTGTGATCCTAGATATACCATATCGGGCGCCAACCAGACGCAATCCCATCATTTCGTAGCGGCTCTGAGACTCCCGGAGGACAGGTCAAAACGATGAAGGTAGACTACTCAGTTTTAGGGATTGTATCTGTTAAAAAAAAATATTTTGTTTTGTCACCGTAGATCTTTCAGCTCGTTATTTATTTGCTTGAAGTTGTCTAGCAGACTCATGCCTTTTTCAGTCGTCTCGTACAGTACAGTATTCTTATAGCTAACATTTATCAAACCATTTTTTATCAGCAAATCGATATAAGGGTTTACAGTTCTGAAATTTAGGTTTGCCTGGTATACTATCCTTGTCTTGCTTGCACCATCTTTGCAGATATCCAATATTTCTGATATAATATTATGCCTGCTGCGCTTAATGATCTCACGCCCTGATTCAATTATTTTTAGTATCAGCAATATTGCTTAGGTCGACAAGTCAATAAAAAGCTGTTGAATTTGTTATCCGTATCCCCATTAAGCAATAACAACTAATTAATATGATTCATTATTTTTTGAATTAAAAACACATTTAAATTAAAAATATATACATAAAAGTTTTAATCGTTCATCATGACTGAAATTTTGTTTATGCTTGCCGAGCTCTGTATTAATTATTCAAATAGTTTCCTGACGGGGGGCTTTTTATATAGCAAGATTAAATTATTGTAGTTTCATAATTATTGGAGATATCCCGCGATCTATCTTCTGAAGGCTTGACATGCCATGCGGTCGCTTTAAATTTAAAAAGAGCAAGAACTCTTCATGAAACGGGTGCTATTCGTTGCCATATGCTTTGCAATTCTGATTGCAGGCTGCATCGAGCTGGAGAATGCTGGAGACGAGGATACTACAAATGCAGCTGAAGGAGGCGCGGAAAAGCTCACAGTGACGATCTCCTCACCAAATGCTGGGGAGATCCTGCAAGGAGATGAGGATATTGGCTTTGATGCCGTCATAAAAGGTGGCAAGGAACCTTACGACTATAGCTGGAGCTCGAGCATTGACGGGGTTCTGTCCACGAGCAGATCTTTCCGCCAAGATCCATCAAAGCTGAGCAAGGGAGGACATGTGATCATCCTAAAAGTGACAGATGCCACCGGCAGCTCGGGACAGGGCAGCGTTCAGATCGAGGTGATGTAAGGCATAAGCTATAGCGAAGCGTCTGACAGAGCATCCTTGCAGTCGCAGGACCTATGGGCAGGAATATTTTGCGATGCCCTGTAGATTATTTCCCGGATGCTGTCGCAATATTTTTTCATCGAGTCGGAGATCTCTGAAACGCTCAGCTTCTTTTTGCCTGCCAATCCACATGCAGGATTGGTAACAATGCATAGCGATGCATAGCAAAGCGCCGCCTCTTTTGCAAGGACGACCTCCGGGTAGCCCGTCATTCCAACCACATCCCCGAACTGGCGCAGCATCATTATCTGGGCGGGGGACTCCAGGTGGGGCCCCTCAGAACAGACGTAGATGCCCTCGGAGACCGTAAGGCATAAAGAGCGCGCAGCTTCTGCCAGGTGGGCGCGAAGTTCTGGACAGTATGGCTGGCTCATATCCACGTGAACAGCTTTATCCTCAAAGAATGTGTTGCACCTGGACTTTGTAAACTCCACAAAATCATAAGGCAAAAATATGCAGCCACTTGAGTGAGACGACATCGAGCCGACTGTATTTGTGGAGATGACACGCGAGGCGCCGCATCTCTTGGCTGCAGAAATGATGGCACGGTAATTGACCTTGTGAGGTGGCAGGTGGCCATCGCCGTGCCTGGAGATGAAGACGACTCTCCGCCCTTTCATCCTGGTAAAGACGACAGGAACATCTCCGTGTGGCGTCTCGATCTCATCTGCCAAGCCCTCTAGGCAGAAGCCCACGCCACCGATCACTGCCAGCTCTGCGTTCATTGAAATATAAACCTGTTAAAGCCTGACGTAGCTGGACGCATCCCCCAGCTCCTCCTGTATCCTCAGGAGTTGGTTGTACTTGGCAGTTCGCTCAGACCGAGCAGGCGCACCTGTCTTGAGAAGCTCGCAGCCAAGGGCCACAGCCACATCTGCCAGAGCTGAATCCTCCGTCTCCGCAGATCTGTGAGAGGCCATTACCTTCCAGCCAGCCCGGAAGGCCATCCTGGCAGCATCGAAGGCCTCGGATACTGATCCGATCTGGTTTAGCTTGAGCAGCAGGGCGTTGGTGGCGCGCATCTTTATGCCCTTCTCAAGACGCTTTATGTTGGTAACATAAATGTCGTCACCTACTATTATCGTTCCTGGGAGCTTTGCAGTCAGCCTGGCAAAATCGTCGTAAGCCTCTTCTTCAAAGGGGTCCTCCAACAGGATGATCGGATAGGTATTTACCAGGTCCACATAGTAATCGATGAGCTCTCCTGGAGAAAGCCTGTTTGCATCCACTGAGTAGCCACCTTCCATGTAAAAGCTTGAGGCAGCAGCATCAAGGCCTATCTTGATCTCGCCTTCGTAGCCTGCAGAATCAATGGCGCTCATGATGGCGTCCAGAGCATCGCGGGTCTTGATGAGCGGCGGTGCATAGCCTCCTTCATACCCAACATTGGTAGCGCCCACGCCATATTTTCCCTGCAGGATCTTTCCCAAGGAGTGGTAGGTCTCTGCAGCCATGCGCAGGCCCTCGCTGAAGCTCTTCGCGCCAGTGGGCTGGATCATGAACTCCTGAATGGACAGCTCATTGCCTGCATGCTTGCCACCGTTGAGGACATTGAAGGATGGGATGGGCAGCCGGGATGTGTTCACTCCACCCAAATATTTGTAGAGCGGCATGCCACAGGAAGAAGCTGCAGCCTTTGCAGTGGCCAATGAGACGCCGAGAATCGCATTGGCTCCGAGATTGGACTTGTTCGGAGTCCCGTCCATCTCTATCATTAAATGATCTATCTCCCTTTGAGCCGAGGCATTCATGCCCAGCAGCTCGGGGGCTATGACCTCATTCACATTCTTCACGGCCTTCAAGACCCCTTTGCCATTGTATCTGTCGCCCCCATCGCGCAGCTCCAGGGCCTCGTGCGTGCCTGTAGACGCGCCCGAGGGCACTGCTGCACGGCCAAAGCCGCAACATGTGTAGACGTCTACCTCGACTGTCGGGTTTCCGCGCGAATCCAGTATCTCACGAGCATGAATCTTCTCGATCTCAAATGACATGCCATATCACGCCAGGCACTTCGCAGCCTTCTTTATTAAAGGTTGGCGTCAAGAAAAAGACGTTAAAAACAAGTACCTTCAGGAACAACATTCCAGTATGGCCCAACTAGCCGAAGAAAACAAGAAATGCTGCATCTTCTGCGACATTGTCGCGGGCCTTTCGCCGTCTCATAAAATCTACGAGGACGATCTGTCCCTTTGCATTCTGGACATCAATCCATTCGCCCGCGGCCACTGCCTTGTGATCCCCAAGAGGCATGTTCCATGGTGGCATGAGCTTACGGATGCGGAGAACGCCAGCCTTTTTCGCGTAGCAAAGGCAGTGGCCAAGAAGATGATGCTGGCACTTGAGCCGGATTTCGTTTGCATGTATGCCAGGGGCAGAAGAATTCCGCACACACATATTTTCCTCGTGCCGACATACAAAGGCGATGTTCTGGACAGGTTCTTCAATGCACTGGAGCTGTTCCAGGAGTCGCCTCCCAAGCTCTCAGCTCTGAGAGATGATGCGAAGATGGACGAGACAGCAGACCAGATCCGCAAGGCATAACACCTTTTTTTGAAGTACACATCTCATGAACTTTTGGCGTACGTCAACATCACAAGCATCTGCCCTTGAGTTTAAAGAGAGATCATTTAGATATTGGCCTCACTCCTCCTCTTAATGCACGTCGCCTCCTCCCCGAACCAGCAGCACAGGTACAGCAGATTGCCGGACCACCTTCTCCGCCACGCTTCCCAGTAGAAATCTGTCAAGGCCCGTCCTCCCTACGTTGCCCATGATGAGCAAGTCCATTCCCGATTCCTGTGAGATCCTGAGCAGCTCTGTACTGGGATCTCCTTCGGCAAGGATCTTTTTGCATGGAACTGTGGCAGAACGAGCCATCTCCTCAACATACTGAGTCGCCTCACGGCCCTCCTTTTGCATCAGCTCCAGCAATTGGTCTTTCAAGCCAGGAAAGGTCGCATAGCCAGGCAATTGGGCCAGGCGAAAAACGTCCATTACATAGACGACTGTGATGCTTCCGCCAGAACTTCTTGCAATCTCCACACCCACACGTGCAGCATTCCTGCTCGTCTCAGATCCATCGGTAGCAACCATAATCTTCTTCATCATAATTTGCTGCTCCATCATTTCTTATGATAATGATTCCCATCAATCTTAAACCCCATTTTCATGCTCATGGATGCCCAAACGAGCATGAAAGTTTAGCTCTTCAAATGTCTTTTGAGTCGACACCTCCGACTACTGGATTACATCCTTGGAGTCGTATATCCCGTGAAACCAACTGCATCGAACTGATATTCCCTTCCCATCTTCGAATAGAGGACTCCTTGCAGATCTGAGACCTGCTGGAATACCAGATAACTGGGAGCAGGTGCAGGATAATCAATCATCAGAGGAACTGTCTTTTGCACATTTGCCGTCATGTTCAGTAGAAAATCATTGTTCTCAGCCACTACCTCGTACCTTGATGGATAGGTTTCAGCAGTTTGTGGGTCGTTTGCGAACCTGGTCATATTCAGCCTCACCTGCTTGCCGGAAAATATGATTGTTCTGCCCTCGAATTTTATTCCTAAATACGATCTTTGCTGCTCTCCAAGGATGTCGCCTAAAGTCAGGCTGAAGCCTTCTTTGGGAATGGAGCATTGAGCCCAGGCGAACTGGGGATCATTCAGTGCCCAGCGGCCCCAACAGTGATCATGATATCCTGTGCCGTCCACTTTGAAAACGCTCTCGCCAAGAGTCAGGCTTCCTGAAACATTCGCTGAAGGCATATAGGCCAGCCACTTCATCCAGCCACCTTTAGTGTGGCCTACTTTCTCTTGAACTGGAATTGCAAACCAGGGGCTGACTGCTGGCTGATAGATCAAGTTCCAACTGATTGGGGTGCCGGATGTCTCGTCGCTTGCCCTTCCCCAAACATTCAAGCTGGATTCATCCTGAAGAGCAAAGCCGCTCTGATCGAGATCGAGGGTCGGAGAATTTCGGTCCCCGCCAAATCCGCGACTCTGACGCAGGCCGATGACCGGTGGCTTGCCGTCTTCAAGAACTGCAGCCAGTACCTGCAGCTTTCCAGATCCCGTCAGGTTATCTGGATCGCAAAGAAGGTAGAAGACAAAGAACTGAGAGTTGTTAGATATTGCATTGAAGTACCACCACTCATTGTAGAGATTATCGTCGATGCTGTTCCTCATGTAATGGTAAGCATCGTCCTTCATAGATGCGTCGGCTGCAAGCCCTGTGCCAGATAAAAGTAATACAGACAATATCGCTATCGCATAATGATTGCAAATTTGCGTCAAATCACTGCCCCCGCCAGCTTCACAGCATCCTCAGGCGTCTCTGCCCTGACAGTGCCCGGAACCTCCCAGCTTTGCAGGCTGATGACGCGCTTGCCCATCTTCAAAGCAAGTGCTATCTCGGACAGGGTTCCGTGCATCCCCGGCAGGGCTATCACAACATCGGCGCTTCTCACGATTATCACATTCCTGGCATGGTTCATGCCTGTTGCGATCGCTATGCCAACGCACCTGTTTGCCTCCTCCTTGTCTCCAGGCAGTATGCCGACGGATATACCTCCTGCATCTCTCGCTCCGCAGCAAGCGGCCTCCATCACACCACCAAGGCCGCCGCAGAGGAGGACGTGACCCTGCTCTGCCAGAAGCCTTCCCAGCCGCCGGGCCATCTCATGCACCTCCAGGCTGCAATCGCCTCCGCCCACAACTGCTATCTGCATCTCACTAATCCTCCATCGCAAGCTTTTCATACCCTCTTCAGGATATAATTGTTTGTGAACGCGTTCAGCCAGCTTCATCCCAGGATACGCGAGATGCTTGCTTGCCAGTCCATCATCGAGCCGACGCTGCCACAGGAGCAGGCGATCCCTGCAATTTTAGCAGGCGAAAATGTGCTGCTCATTGCGCCCACAGGGACTGGCAAGACCGAAGCTGCAGTCCTTCCGATCTTTCATAAAATCCTGTGCAGAGATCATCAGGGCACGCAGGCTGTCTACATTACTCCCCTTCGTGCCCTTAACAGGGACATGCTGCGCAGGTTTCATGAGTGGGGCGAGAGGCTTCAAGTATCCGTTGCAGTTCGTCATGGTGACACGAGCCAGGCCGACCGCAGAAAACAGTCGCTTCGTCCCCCGGAGCTCCTGATCACAACCCCCGAGACTCTGCAGGTTATGCTGACAGGAAAGCGGCTGCGCAAGAACCTGGCGAGCGTGGGTGTAGTGGTTGTGGATGAGATCCATGAGATGGCCGCATCCAAGCGCGGCTCACAACTGGCGGTGCTCCTGGAACGGCTGGCTGAGAACGCAGGAGAATTTCAGAGGATCGGCCTTTCCGCTACTGTTGGGTCTCCTGATGTCGTTGCGAGGCTATTGGTCGGAAATTTTCGCAGCTATAAGATCTTTCAGGCAGATGTAAAGAGAGCAAGCGATCTTAGAGTGGTGAGCCCCAAGCCTACAAGGGCGGACTATGCCATGGCAAGCACACTTGAATGCGATCCCAGCCTGGCTGCGCAAATTCGTTTCATCCGGGAGACCACTCGCTCCAGAAAGTGCCTGATATTCGTCAATACCAGGCAGGCGGCTGAGGTTTTAGGCTCCAGGTTCCGGCAGCTTGGCGAGCCCATAGGAGTTCATCACGGCAGCCTTTCAGCCGAGGCGCGGGTGGAGGCCGAGGAGGCATTCAAAGGCGGTGAGCTGCGCGGCCTCATCTGCACATCCTCCATGGAGCTTGGCGTTGATATTGGCGATGTGGATCACGTCATTCAATACAGCTCGCCCCGCGAGGTCTCGCGCCTGCTGCAGCGTGTGGGCCGAGCAGGACACAAGATCGGCCTGATCTCATCTGGGACCATCATCGCGACCTGCGCAGATGACGTGGCCGAGGCCTGTGCCATCGCCCGCAGGGCCACTGCTTCACAGCTCGAGCCCATACAGGTTCACGAGAAGCCAATGGATGTCCTGGCCAACCAGATTGTGGGGCTGGAGATGGACTTTGGAGACATCAGCCTGGAGAAGGCATACCAGATCTTCAATCGATCCTATCCGTTTCGGGATCTGACGGTGGAGGAGCTGAAAGGAGTACTGGCTCAGGTTGAAGAGCACAGGCTGGCGAGGGTGCAAGATGGCATCCTGCAGAGGACCCGCAAAGCGCGGGAGTACTACATCGAGAACCTCTCGATGATCCCTGATGAGAAGAGGTACAACATCTACGATATCGTGGGCCGCAGATCCGTGGGCACCCTGGACGAGGCTTTCGTGGTGAGCTTTGCCCAGCCAGGCGCAACCTTCGTGACAAAGGGAGAGATCTGGGAGATCTCACAGGTCGAGGAGGATGAGATCAAGGTCGTCCCAATCCACCGCAGCGGCGAGATCCCGAGCTGGACAGGCGAGGAGATTCCAGTCCCCTTCGATGTGGCACAGGAGGTAGGCATGATCAGGCGGGAGATTCGCGAGGCTCTGGAGGCGGGCTGCAGCGATGAGCAAGCAGCCGAGCAGCTCCGTGAAAGATACCCAGTGGACCAGGAGGCTTCAGCTGAGCTGGTTGCCCTGGTAAGAGCGCAGCTCGATCAGAACCTGCCCGTTCCCGATGAGTCTCACGTGGTGGTGGAGAGCGGGGGAGATGGGGTCATCATCAACTGCTGCTTCGGCCACAAGACAAACGACACAATAGGCCGCGCCCTCACCTCCATCCTCTCAGCCAGATTTGGGAGCAGCGTGGCAATGCAGATCGATCCCTATCGAATTGAGCTGACGCTGCCCAAAGCCCTCCTGGCCGAGGAGATAGCGAAATTGATTGAAGAGATGAACCCAGAATACGTCGAGCCGATCCTCGAGATGACGCTGAAGAACACCACGCTATTGCGCTGGAAGATGGTTCACGTGGCCCGAAAGTTCGGAGCCTTATCGCGCGACGTGGACTACCAGAGGGTGAGCATGAACAAGCTCCTGGCGGTCTTCGAGGGCACCCCAATGTACCGCGAGACGCTGCGGGAGATCTACCACGACCGGCTGGACCTTCCGCGAGCTAGGGGCGTCCTGGAAAAGATCCGCGACCATTCGATAGAGGTCATCACAAGCAGCATCAGCCCCATTGGAAATTGCGGCAGGGGCGGGGGAAGGGACGTCACATCGCCTGAGAATGCCGACGCTGCAGTCATCGATCTCTTGAAGAATAGGATCATGAACGATCGGGTTTTGCTGTTTTGCGTTAACTGCAAGAGGTGGAAGTCCATGCGGGTCGTCGAGCGCCTGCCCGACAGGCCAGAGTGCCCGCTCTGCGGCTCTCGCATGGTGGCGGCCCTCAAGCCCTGGGAAGAGGAGGAGATAGATGTGGTCAAGAAGCCTGAGAAGAAGAAGACGGCAGAGGATCGGCGCAGGACGAAGAGGGTTTTTCGCAATGCAAACCTGGTCCTGAGCTATGGGAAGACGGCAGCCATCGCGCTTGCGAGCCGAGGCCTTGGACCAGAGAGAGCAGCGCGTGTTGTGGGCAAACTGCAGACCAATGAGCTGGAGTTTTACAGGGATATACTGAAGGCTGAACGTGAGTATGCCAGGACCAAGCGGTTCTGGGGATGATCGACGCCCAAGATCATGCGTTTTGTCTTCTCTCGACCTCGTTGAAGTATACATAATAAAGGATCGCAGTTATCCCATAAAATACGCTCGTGATCAGGAACGGCATGGCGTTTTGCCCTCTGGCCATCAATAGCCCTCCTGCATATGTGCCGATCCCAACAAACGTGTAGCAGGCCATCCAAGTCAGGCTGTTCATGATGGTCCTCTGCTCATTGCTTACTATCTCCAGCTTAAAGCTGTTCAATATCGGGTTGGCCATGTTCATTAGCAGCCAGCGCATGACATAGCCCAATGCTGCGACCAGAACGCTCGACGTAAAGGTGAACATCAGAAGAAATGGTATGGATAAAACCTGCACTATGGAAGCCAGCTTGATTTTTCCCAACTTTTCTGTCAGCATGGGCACTAAAAAGTATCCGATCACCATGGTCAGTTGCGATGCTGAGAATATAATGCCTATCTGGCTTGTGTCCGCTCCCAGTATTGTGTCGAAGTATACGTTGAAATACGGAAGTGAGACGCCCCATCCGATTCCATAAAGACAGAAAATAAATATCATCCGGCAAGCTGTCTTCGATTGGAATATGGATTTGTAGACCTTGAGATGGCTCATGTTCGCATTCTTTGGGTAGCTTTTCTCCTTTATGTACGACAGCGGCAGCAATGAGATGATCGTTGCGGCCAATGAGACGTACAACGTCAAACGATAGGACATGGCTCCCTCAGGCTCAAACGATAGGATGTCAGCCAGCATGCCTGGTAGGAAGCCGCCAACCATATTCCCAGATAGTATCGAGACCGTATAGATAATGTAATACATTGAAAAAAGGTGCATTCTCTCATAAGCCGTGGAGTTCTCAACTAAAAAAGTCCCTCCAGTGACAAGGCTCAGCGCCAGAGCCACACCATATGCAATGCTTGAGATGGCCAATAACTCCCGCGAAGTAGAATTATATAAAAAAATGAGAGAGAGTGTGTAAAGCACTGATGAGAGCAACAATGTGTTCTTCCTGCCCAAGCAATCGCATATTAGAGCAGCAGGTATTGCGAAGAGCCCAATAGATGCAGACGAGAGTGATAGTATAAGACCTAAAAAGTCCTCCCTGAATCCCAGACTTAAAATATACAGGTTAAAGATCACGCCATAAATTCCCTGGTTTAGCGTCGTCAGAAAAACGAATAGCAGATATTGTCTCGCATTATGACTAAAACTCTTCAGCCTGGCAAGATAGTCGCAAGAAGTCACGCTCAGGCGTCTATTGAAGAACATAATAATATTTCGCATCTCGCATCGGCCCAGCCTCCCAGGGCCTCGAATTGGCCGGCGTATAAGTGACGGCCATTCACGAGCACGGCAACCAATCTACGCTTATCTCTCCAGGCTGGCTGCCAGACCACAGCTCGATGAACTTCTCGATTGAGAACACGCCAGTCAGGTCCTCAACGCTACGACCGATGAGCGGATGACGACCATTGACGGTTGTGCTTGGTGCGACGGACTGCCATGCGATATGAGCTTTGCCGATGACCTGAGAGCTTATGCTGGCCTCCAGGACGCCGCCAGAGGCTGCGCGGTCTGGAGCGTCTCCGTATGATCTGGTGGTGACAAATGTGTTCCTGTTCAATCTATCGGCGTCGGTATACAGTTCGGTCATCGACGCTCCAGTTTCATAGTTTCTGACGAAAAGTGCATCCTCCTGGCCATCGTTATTCATAGCAGCGGTAAAGCCCAGGGGCATCTCTGCGAGCCCGAAGTGCACCATGGCCAAAATTATCATCGCAAGACAGATCTGCCTCGCCCTCACTTTACAATCACCCCATTATCGGTGATCGTCGTACTTGCATTTTAAGTTGTTGCCCGCCAAAAAATTTATTCTGGGCATCTCATAATATGTGCGACATGGAGTGAACCGAGTTCTCGTCGGAGTTCCAGTTGATGTCCTGAAGCGCATACTCTCTGTTTTGCATTGCAACTTCGTAGGACGGGTTCAACTCAATGGCTTTATTGAAACACGTGACTGATTCCTCGTATCTGCCCATATCTCGCAGGACAACTCCTTTGTTGTTCCAGCCCTTTGGGTCCTGAGGATTTATCTTGGTGATCTCTTCGAAACAAACGAGGGCTTCATCCAGCTTGCCTTCATTGGCCAGAGTCATGCCCATGGTCGTCAAGACATCACAAGACATTGGATCTATCTGCAAGGCCCTGTCAAGGATTGCAATGGCCTCAGCATATCTCCCCAGACCCTGCGAGAGTGCTAGGGCTTTCAGGTTCAGGGTCTGGACGCTTGTGGAATTGATCTCAAGTGCTTTGTCAAAACAGGCGATCGCATCCTCGAACCTTCCCAAATTAGCAAGGGCAGATCCTTTGTTATCCAACAATACGATGTTGCTGGGATCCAGTTCTAGCGCTCTGTCGTAGCTTGCTGCTGCTTCTTCGTAACTACCATTCATGAAGAGCTGATCCGCCAGGCCAGACCAGTACTCTGCTGTATAATCCGCCGACGCCAGCATAATGCATACAGATACAAGAGCCATGATAATTGTAATCGCAAGCTTCATGGCCGCAAATCTTTTACCAAGGGGTAAATATTTCTACCCCTTGACCAATAACGAGAAACCAGTAAACTATGAGTGAATAGTAGCAGGAAAATCTTTATGATCATATCCATACCGCTGTCCTCCCTTCCGCTGCTTCTGGCAGCAGCCCTCATCGCTCTGGGCTTCATCTCATATGTCTTTTCAGCAAGGGTGGGCGTGCTATGCATAGGTGCCGGGAGCGTTATAATGGGGGCAGTTGTCCTGACCCAGTTGCCCAAAGGCTTCGAGCTTCAAGGCATTGTGCTCTTTGGAATTACCGTTGTAGTGGGGTTATGGATGATGTTCGTGGCAGTAAAAAATGGCTGAATCATTTCTTGATATGGCGATAGCGTTGAAACTTTTTTACCAAGGCCGAGAGAATTGCTGCTATGAAAACCGCCTTTATGAACTTCTTTATGAATTTGAACATGGTCTCTTTCACCATAAGAATACTAACCATCAACATATAATAACTTTGCCAAATCCAAATATTTTGTTGATATCGCTTTGCAGCCCTCTCCGGTGGGTTTATAAGACGGGCGTTCGAAATCCAGGATTGCAGATTCGTTTTGCAGATATGAGAAGGTGACGGAAATTACCGGTGCAGTTGAGCAGGGGAACGACGCAGAGCTAGCTCTTGATGGGAGCGATGCTGCGATCTCCATTCGCGGACTGACAAAAAGGTTCGGCAATATTACTGCAGTAAATCAGATAAGTCTGGATATAAAGAAAGGCGAGCTCTTCGGCCTCCTCGGAGCCAATGGAGCCGGCAAGAGCACCATCATCAAGATGCTTACCACCATGCTCACACCTACAGAAGGCGAAGCCAGGGTGTGGGGCCATGACGTGGTCAAAGAGAGAAACCTGGTACGATCCTCCATCGGTGTCGTCTTCCAGGACCCGGCTGTTGATGGCATGCTTACGGGCCGGGAGAACCTGGACTTTCACGGAAGGATGTACGGAATGGACGGCGAATTGCGAAAGAAAAGGATTGAAGAGGTCCTGGAACTGGTGGACCTTGTTGAAAAAGCCGATGAAAAATTGGAAGAATATTCAGGAGGAATGCAGCGTCGGCTGGAGATCGCCCGGGGTTTGATGCACTATCCACATGTGCTATTCCTGGATGAGCCTACGCTTGGTTTGGATGCCCAGACCAGGCGTTACATCTGGCAGTACATACGCAATATGAATGAAGAGAAGGGCGTGACCATCATCCTTACCACCCACTACATGGAGGAAGCAGACAGCCTATGCGACCGCGTTGCCATAATCGATAACGGCAAGATCGTCGCCCTGGATACTCCCGAGAACCTCAAAGACGTGATCGGATCTGATACCATTAGCCTGGTTGTTCAGAGCGGCGCCGAAGCGCTCATGCAATCTTTGAGGCCTATTTCCTGGATCAAGTCCATCATCGCCAACAATGGCACCATCGAACTGATGGTGGACCATGCTCAGTCCAGGATTCCTGAGGTCATGCAGCAAGCCAACAGATGTTGTGCGAAAATAACATCGGTGGGACTTCACGAGCCCACTTTAGAGGACGTTTTTCTAAAGTACACAGGAAGGAAAATAAGAGAGACCGGCAGCCATGCCAACTCGATGGTGGCTAGGATGCACATGAGGCATGGATGATGAAACAGGATCTTTATGCCATATACAGCATCTGGCTTCGGGAGATGCTGCGCTTCTTCCGGCTGAAGAGCCGCCTCTTCGGGTCAATTGCATCGCCCTTCTTCTTCCTGGCATTCCTAGGAGTCGGATTTGGCAATGGCGCAAGCCTTCCAGGGATCCCGAAAGGCTTAGCCTACGTCAGTTTTCTGACTCCAGGGATAATCGGCATGACTCTGCTCTTCTCAGCCACTTTCGCAGGCCTATCTGTCCTCTGGGATAGAGAGTTCGGATTCTTAAAAGAGATAATGGTGGCGCCGGTTAGCAGAATTGCCATAGTTCTGGGACGCACTGCTGGCGGCCTGACCACTGGCATCTTGCAGGCAGTGATAATACTAATATCAGGGATACTTCTGGGAATGGCGATGCCAAGCATTCAGGGGTTCTTGACGTCCCTGCTCTTCATGATCCTAATAGCTGCCACGTTCATCGGCCTCGGCCTCGCCTTTGCCTCGAAGATGGAGGACATGTCTGGCTTCAGCCTGATCATGAATTTCCTCATCTTCCCTCTGTTCTTCCTTTCAGGGGCCCTCTTTCCTCTGGATAGGTTTCCAGGAGTTGTGAAGGACCTGGCATATCTCAATCCCCTAACCTATGGCGTTGATGGCTTGAGATATAGCCTGATCGGCACGAGTGCATTTTCACCAGCGCTGGACCTCGCTGTCCTTGCGATCTATTGCAGTGCCACGCTGTTCCTTGGCGCATATCTCTTTGAGAACACTGAGGTGAAGTGAAGAGCCGAAAGAAAAAAAATGATGCCAGGAAAGTCATTAAATGTAGACAGCCGTTCCTGGCTCGACATTGATTATCTTAGTGCCCCCTCTTTCAAAGAACATCGTCTTGGGGTAGTTGAACCGACCGTCATATACCCTGACCTCGTGGTTCTGGTTTCCAGCGACTTTGAATGTGAACCTTCCGTCCAGTGGATCCCCGCCAGCCCCCTCAGTCCCTATGTAATTTCCGTCTAAAAATACTTGATATCCTCTCATGCCTTGAGAAACGATTATGGCGGTGGAATCGCCAGTGGTTGTGGTTGGAGTTGAATCAGGTGGCAGAATCGTCCCCTGAGGATATGGCTGGATCGATGGAACCAGCGTTGGATATTGATAAGGCGGAGAATAGGCGACTACATCTATCACTACTGAATTGCTTACCTGGCCGTTGATTATGAAAAGCAGTATATGCTGCCCAATTGTATCAGCATAGAAGCCTATCTGGCTGCTTCCTGGGAAGAAGTAGAAGCTATTCTTGGATAGCACTCCACTTGGATGATTTATCTCGTATAGGTATCCGTTGCCTCCAGATGATGAGGTCGCCAACAGAGTCAGACTTGATCCTTGTGGAACTTGAGCATACTGCGTCCAGCTTGTGGTACCTTGTATCCACAGTGAGTTTCCGCCTGTATATGTGGAGTAGGTTTTGTATTGCGTGTAAGGCACAGCCTGCATCTGATAGCTAAAGTAGACTGTAGCAGGAATCTCGTTCTCTATCTCATGCTTCTTCGGGGCTTCGATATGTCTTTTAGTAGAGGATCCCTTATCAATGGAGTAATATTGAGAATACGTATAATAATATGTGCTTGCGGACGGTGGATTGCCGCCTACCCATGGCTGACCAATTCCCAAGTTGAACAGCTTTTCTGCAGTAGCCTCTCCAGGTCGCATCTCCACACCATTTTTTACATCCAATGCGAGAACACTCCCCATCAAAGAGATGATGAGGATAATCGATATCACGAATTTATTCATTCCTATCTGATCTCCTATGTATGCTCGTTGGCTTTTGCTATTATGTCGAGGAGCTTTGTTTCTGTCCTATTGGGAACTATTGTATTGTTAAAGATAAAACTATATCATTCATATAAGATCGATATTGATCCTATCGCATCAACTGAGTTGATTCTCATTCCAGCGTAAACCTCTGCCCGGCTTTGGGAATGATAACAACAGAGTCAAATTCGCTTCTTATCGCCTCGGCAAGCGCATGAGTGGCATTGAGCTCGCCATGATTCAGGAATATCTGGCCTGGAAATTTTTTAAATGCACGAAGCCATTTTAGAATCTCGCCTCTACCGGCATGCGCAGAGAAAGCATCCAGCGATTCTATCCTCGCTCGAACATCCAGTTGCTTGTCCATTATTTTGATGGATCCTGCTCCATCAAGTAGCCTTCTTCCTAAAGTTCCCTCTGCCTGATAACCCACAAACAGCAATGTGCAATTATTGCGCTCAATGTTCTGGATCAAATGATGCAGAACTCTGCCACCTGTACACATACCACCTGCTGAGATCACTATATGGGGCTCTCTCAGGTCATTTATGGCCTTCGATTCATCTCTCGACCTCGTGTATTGTATTCCTGGAAACTCCAGTGGGTCGTCTCCGCTTCTCAGTAAACCAAGGGTCTCCTCATCGAAACACTCTGGATGTCGGCCATAGATTTCCGTCGCAGAAACCGCCATCGGACTATCTACGAAACACTTTACACCTTTCAATTTGCCCGTTTCGGCATAGAAATTCAGCTCGTATAATATCTCTTGCGTTCGTCCGATAGCAAAAGACGGAATTATGATATTTCCGCCACCCTCCAGCGTCTCAAGAATAATTGCCAGCAGCTTCTCTGCGCGGTCAGCTATATTTCCATGATCCTTGTCCCCATAGGTTGATTCGAGCACCAGCCAATCTGCCTCATCCACCTTTTCTGGATCACGAAGAAATGGCGAACCAGGCCGGCCCAGATCCCCGCTGAAGACCAACTTCTTTTTGCCGAGGCATAGCTCGACTATTGCGGAGCCCAAAATGTGTCCAGCATCCTTAAATTTTACGGAAAGTTCTCCGACGGATTTTTCTTTGCCATAATCGAGTGGCTTGAACTGTCCCAATGCCCGCACAACGTCCTTTTCTGTGTATAACGGTGGAGTTGATCGATTGTGTTTCCAATCCCGATGGCGTCTTTCATGATCTGATGCATGATCTGATGCTTCTTGCATTAGATGGGCAGAGTCCTTGAGCATAACTTCACAAAGGTCCAAGGTGGCTGAGGTTGATAAAACAGGCCCTGAGAAGCCTTCTTTGACCAATTGAGGTATCCGGCCACTGTGATCGACGTGGGCATGTGTGAGCAATAGAGCATTGAGGGAACGTGGGTCATGCCCAAAGCCTGCTTTGTTCTGATCCATTTCGCTCCCCTGAAAAAGCCCTGCATCGACGCCAATTCGAAAACCCTCGAGGTCAATTACTGTGTGTGAGCCCGTAACGCCCCCCGCCGCCCCATAGAACCCTAGCCTCATGGGTTACGGTTAGCACCTTTATTTAAGATTAAACTTCCGGCAAAGCCATGCATGAACGCGATTAACTAAGACGACTTACCCAGGATGATCGACTCCACTGCATTGATGATCCATGAATGGTTCCTGGCAGCCTTTACAGAGCCCTCACTAATGTAAGCTGAACGGCAATCGTACGAATCCTTCAGCCATTTCAGTCTTTTATAGTTGTTAATCAGCGTTTGATAAGCGGCATCATCGAACTCAAGATGGTCAACAGAATCCCAATGCAAGAAGAGCCATCCATATCTAGCCTTCGTCAAATTGATGGTATTAACCTTGACGCTCTCGAAATAGACGTTCTTTTTAAACTGTGCCCCATGAAAATTGATCTTTTTATTAAATGTCGATCTACTGAAGTCCGCTGGACCAAGAAAGCTTGTATTACAAAAATCAGTATCATGTGCAAACTGCGAACCACCGAAATCGGCGAATCCCCGGAAATTGGCCCCTAGAAAATCGGAAGGTCCTTGAAACGTTGCGTTATTGAAGACCGCATCGATCCGGAAATCGGATCGATCGAAGGTCGAGCTTTCAAGGAAATCGCATTCCATAAACTCGACCAGATCGTTAAATTTGGCACTTGTGAAGAACGCAGGACCCCCGAACTGGGCATGTGTAAAGCATGTGTCTTTGTCAAACTGCGTGGAGTTGAATTTTATTGTGCTATTGAAGATGGGTTTCATAAACTGGGCCGATCCGGTGAAATGTGCCCCTTCGAATGACGTCTTGTTTTTAAATTGAGTCCCATTGAATTTTGCGACCTGGCTGAATAAAGATCCACTGAAGTTGGCATCTCCATCAAAATAGGTCCTGTCAAAGGTTGCATCAGTTGCATATTGACCAGAGACAAATTCGGCACGGTCGCAAAATTGAGTCTTTATGAAGCCAACGGGTCCAGTGAACTTTGCATCTTTGAAAGATGCAACTGAGCAGAAAGTGGCAAGGCCGAAATCTGCGATGCTGCCAAATTGAGTGCTGACGAAGGATGCGATCCCAACAAAACACGTCCGCAGAAAGCTTGCCTTGCCTTTGAACTGAGAGCCTGTGAAGTCTCCGGTCTTATTGAACACGCACTGAGAAAATGATACATCTCCATTAAACACAGAGTGGCGGAAGGATGCATTTTCAACGAAGAATGTACCCTCGAAGCTGACTTGTTTATGAAATATAGTGTTGTTGAAGTCCACCAAACCATCTATTGTGGAATTTTTAATCACGATCGAAGAATTGGCTGCCATTGGCTCATCTGTGGGCATCTCCACCTCAAATGGGATGCGCAGGATCTCTTTTGCAGTCAAGCCAAGCTGGTCCGATGTCAAATTTCCTTTTATAACGACGTTATCGTACTCTGCGGGCAAGCCCAGCTTTATCTTGACCATGACCTCGTCGGCTGTGACCAAAGACGGGGCTTCACAAAGAGCCGCATTAGGAGTAACAAAGGACAAAACCAGCAAGGCAAGGACCAGTACCGTCTTCATGTGCCAATACCTCCGTTTCTTCGACTGAGATGCAGTCCACGAGTCGTCGTTGTCCGCTCCGATATCGTAGTTTACGTACTTATCCAATATAAATGATACGGCTTTTGTGCATATCGCTCATTTCGTGTGACTGGATTTTCATGTGACTGAACTATGACTCTAGACTTCGGACAGATATATAGATAACGTATGCGGATCGAAAGTGGTACGGGTAGCATCATCCAGTGATTTCATCCAGCAATTCATTATAGATTATTAATAATTATATATTGTTAATATTTATCGTTGATAATATTTATCGTTAATAATATTTATCGTTGATAATATTTATCGTTGATAATATTTGTCGTTGATAATATTCATCGTTAATAATATTTATCGCTAATAATATTTATCTATTTTTAATAATTATGGGTTGTTCATAATTGCGGGCTGTTAATACCATATCCGAAAGATTTAATACACAATAAGATAAATACATAACAATGTAGGCTCTCAAAAGAGATGAGCAGTAAAAGGTGAGTAAAATATGTCAGAAGTTGAGAGGCATCATAGAACTTCAATGGGGAGAGTAGTGGTAAGCGATGCTGCTGTTCCTTTTGTAGCCAGAGGTGGTCGTGTATTTTCAGGACAGGTTGTCAAATCTGACCCAGGCCTGGAAGATGGGGAGATTGTACAGGTGGTGGATAAAAAAAATAACGTTCTCAACATAGCTGAATTTTATACAGCTCCATGAGGGTGCGACTGACAGCGCCATAATTTTGCTCACGTGGCGATATGGTGGACGAGTCGCTGGCCTAATGATCGTTGATATGGCGGCCGAGTTGCATCAACAATGCCGTCATGTCGATTTACGTTTTTTTTGAGCTTTTATTATTAATTAAATTGAGGAATTTGCCCTGCATAATCCTAAATACTTTGCAGATTATTTGTCAGAAAAAATGTTTGAATTTGAGGTAGAGAGACGATGACGTCCGTAAGAGACATCAGGCCAGGAGTGCAGTGGGTAGGCGCCATTGATTGGGACAGGAGGCTGTTCGACGCCCTCATCCCTCTGCCCAAGGGGACCAGCTATAACTCATACTTGATCACCGGCCGCGAGAAGACCGCTTTGATAGATGCTGTGGATGCGAATATGGCTGGAGTGCTCATCGGCAATCTCAAGGGCCTTGGAATAGAGAAGATCGACTACATAATCTCCCAGCACGCCGAGCAAGACCACTCTGGAGCCCTAAAGGAACTGGTCGAACTGTACCCTGATGCGAAGATAGCCGCCACCAGCACGTGCCTGAGCCTGCTTGAGGAGTTTGACCTCGTATCCAGAGACAAGGGCCGGGAAGTTAAGGACGGCGATAAAATTCTTTTGGGCGGCAAGACCCTACAATTCATCCATGCACCATGGGTACACTGGCCGGACACAATGCTCACCTATCTGCCTGAAGAAAAAGTGCTCTTTTCATGCGATTTTCTGGGCTCTCATCTGGCAACAAGCGATCTCTTCGCCCTGGACGAGGCAACTGTCTATGAGTCAGCCAAGAGGTACTATGCCGAGATCATGATGCCCTTCCGGCAGAGCATCAAGAAACATCTGGCAAGGATCGGGGCCCTTCAGATCGATTGTATCGCTCCCAGTCATGGGCCGGTTTACAATAGGCCCAAGTTCATCCTGGATGCATACCGTGACTGGTCTTCGGACGACGTTAAGAACGAGGTGGTTTTGCCTTATGTTTCCATGCATGGAGCCACGAGGATCATGGTGGATTACTTTGTGGATGCCCTAATTGCCAGAGGGATCACTGTGAAGCGATTCGATCTCACCAGCTATGACGTGGGAGAGCTGGCTGAGGCCCTGGTGGACGCAGCCACTGTCGTCATAGGCACGCCCGCCATTCTGGCCGGTGCTCATCCCAATGCGCTTTTCGTTGCCATTCTGGCCAATGTTCTGCGGCCAAAGGCCAATTTTGCGTCGATCATCTGCTCTTTTGGCTGGGGTGGCCGGATGCTGGAGCAGATAACAAAAGCCATGCCCAATCTGAAGCTGCAATTTCTCGATCCCGTAGTGGCAAAGGGCCATCCCAAGAAGGCGGACTTCCAGGCCCTGGATCGGCTAGCTGATGAGATTTTGGCGAAGCATAAGGAGCTGAAAATAGCTTAACGATGATCCTCGACACACAGCTACAGTATATCGTCGTTCTGCTGGGCACTGGCATTGTCGTTGGCTTTGCCTGCGGCCTATTAGGCATCGGTGGCGGCTTCGTAATGGTGCCCGTGCAGATCTGGGCATTGACTTCAGCAGGCACAGACCCAACCATTGCTACAAGGATTGCCTTCGGAACTTCGCTGGCAGTCATCCTGCCCACCGCCCTGAGCGGTTGCCACGGCCATAACTGCAGAGGTGCTGTGCTTTTGAGGCCCGGGCTCGCACTTGGTCTGTCCGGCCTGTTGGGCGCAGTCCTGGGAGGAACTATAGCTGCTCATGCGCCGGGTGAGCTGCTCAAAGCAGTCTTCGGAATAGTAGTAATTGCAGGAGCCATTAGATTGCTCCTTGCGGAGAAGATACTTCCCAGAGTAGATAGCCTGGCCAAGCCAAGGGAGGAGATGAAGCCGTACATCCTCTGGGGAATGGCCATTGGTGTATTGTCCGGCCTGACGGGAATTGGCGGTGGCGTGATCTTGGTTCCCGTCATGATCATCGCCATGGGATTCAATGTTTTTCAGGCTGTTGGAACCTCCTCAGTTGCCATCGCCTTCAATGCAGTCGGCGGTACCATTGCCTATATCGTAAATGGCTGGGGCGTGTCCGGGCTTCCGGCATACTCGCTAGGCTATATCGATCTCTTCCAGTTCATGCTGCTTGCCGGGACAAGCGTGCTTACAGCCCAATTGGGTGTGAAGGCAGCCCACCTCCTGCCAGCCGAGCGGCTAAGACACATCTTCATGATCCTTATGATTTACGTCGGCTTGAGGATGATGGGCGTCTTCACGCTTTTGGGCTTGCCGATATGATCTATGGTGCATCAAGCCAGGATCGCGCGTAAACTGTCCAGTAATCCACACCACGGCATGTTCCTGTGGCCAGCGTTTTGAGATCACAGGTGCGACCATCTGGGAATGCACATACTGCAATGTCGCCGTAGGGAGTATGAACGCTTTGCAGGTACCCTCCGCTCTTCAGACAGAGAGTTTCGGCTGATGAAGTCGCCTGGACGTTCGAGCCATACACGTATGCTGGGTATATACTGGGCGCAATGCCAGGCCCGCATGTTCCATGGTAATAGGCCTGTGCATCGCACCAGGATTTATCTGGAAACTCACAGACTCCCTTTCCGTCGTTGATGCCAGGGGAGCTATGGTACAGATAACCCATCTTCACGCAGTAAGAACGTGCAAGGTCAGATGGCGCGTCCTGCGCCATTGCGGGCATGCTCGCAGTCAGTAAGGCCAGCAAGAATAGACCTGCCAGCAGCACTCTGGCTCGGCTGAATTTACATTCGTCGAATTTCATGAACATCCCTTCTGCTTTAGGGTTCCACCAGGCCGAAGACAGCCCATCTCCAATCGGTTCCCTTGACGCGGAAGGATTGATTCTGGGCCTCAGCAGGAAGCTCTATTCGCACAGGCGCTCCGAAGTTCTTGTACTCTGTAGTCTCATGCAAAGACGACTCGATCTTGAAGTTCGGCTCTTCTATTTTGAGTATGGATGGGGTTGCGGTCAGTTTCGAATGGATGTCGACCCTTCTCAGAAGCGATGTCTCCTTGGATACCCATGCTGTGAGGGAGACATTGCTGTTTTCGAGCAGGCCGGTCTTATCAAATTTGAAGCTATCGTTTCCGAAGTCGTCGGGCAGCGGGAAGGGAGATCCTAGATATGATGCAAAGAGCTGTACCCCCAAAATAGCCTTTACGATCATTGGATCTGGCGTGCCCGTCAGCTTGTAGCAGTCCTCGCCTGCAGTTCGCTCAATGCCCACGATCTTCAGGTCGGAATAATTCAATAGCTCGACCTGGCTTGAGAGCTCATTGTAGTCTTGCATGACGGCTTCTTGATCTGTGAGATCGAAACGGGTCCAGTTCTGGCCCTCCTTCCAGTACTCCGAACCGTTCACGAAGTATCCCTGCATTGTGAGAACTTCGTCGTTTCCCTTATCGGTAAGCTGATGGCTCCACCAGCCTGCCTTCGCCGTCAGGTTTACTTCTCCTTCGGTGGCCTTGACAGCTTCGAATTTTTTGTCGATAGACTCATTGCTATACACGATCACACACTCAGCTGTACGAGAGTATGTGTAAGTTGTGAGATTATCTGCAAATCGAGTCATATTCTGCCAGAGCAGGTCTGGGTTTGCATCCTCTGCGAAGCAAGGAAGGACCAGGAGAGATGGCAGAATGATGAGCATAAGACCTAATTTCATGCTAAACCTCCTTAGGTTTGATGAGGCCATCTTATTGATAAATTTTTGTGTGTATTTGCTGTGTTGAATAAGTCCATAAAACCCATAAGCAGAGGACCATTCGTAGTAGTAACATAAAATAATCCAAAATCGATATACGAAGGACTAAATCACCAAAAGATATTCAACACAGCAGGTGTATTCTTTAAAACAAACCTGTTCTGCGTATGTTCCGCACTTTCAGTTCAACTCATAATATTTTTATACAATTTACCACAGATTTTTTATACATATTCATGTGATGACGTATGTGAAGCCCTGTAAGGTGAATATGGAAATTGCACTTGAAATAGATCGGCTCACCAAGGTCTATGATGGCAAGGTGAATGCGCTGGACGGAGTAGATCTGGAGGTTGAAGATGGTGTCATCTTTGCCCTCCTCGGTCCAAATGGATCTGGCAAGACAACCTTGATGCGTGTCCTGACCACCCAGTTCCGTCCAACATCTGGCGTGGCTCGTGCCTTCGGCCATGATGTTGTACGAGAGGATGCACAGGTTCGCAAGATCATCGGCTACGTGCCCCAGGAGATGAGCGTTTGGACCGATATCACGGGCTTTGAGAATCTGCTCATCTATGCCAAGATCTATGGCGTATCCTCCTGTAACAGAAAGAAGTGCATACAAGATGCCTTGCAGAGCATGGGATTGGAGGAGGTAGAAGGCAAACTTGTCAAGAAATATTCTGGAGGCATGATTCGCAGGCTTGAGATCGCCTGTGCCCTGCTTGTAAAACCAAGGATCTTATTCCTGGACGAGCCGACTTTGGGCCTCGACCCTTCAGCCAGAAAAGCTGTTTGGGAGAATTTGATGTCATTCAAGAAAGAGTACGGCACTACAGTCTTCTTCAATACCCATTATATGGATGAAGCTGATCTGTACTCCGATGAGGTCGCCATCATAAATAAAGGCAAGATCGTCAAATTCGGCACAGCCAGCGATCTCAAGCGTTCACTTCACAGCGATATCATATCGTTCCTCCTGGCCGACGGTCAGACGGATGTGGGACGCCTATTTCGATCAAATGTCTTGGATAGAATAAAAGCTCTGAATCTCGTTGATGACGCCGCAGTTCATGGCACTGTCTTAGATGTGATAGTCGAAGACGGAGAGGTTGCTCTGCCCGCGATCATGGAACTTCTTAATTGTGAAGGCGTGAAGCTCAAAAGGATCAAAGCAACAAAGCCGACACTTGACGATGTCTTTTTGAAATATGCTGGAATGCGCCAGCAAAGAAATCAATCAGGTTACCTCCATGGCCCCAACTGATTCCTTGAGAGAGATGTTTGCCATGATCGAGCTTGAGATGAGAAGGCTCAAGCACGATCGTACTGAGATTTATACCAGGGCAGTTCAGCCAATCTTGTGGCTGGCAGTCTATGGCACTGTCATGAGCCATGTGAGGGACATCCCCACTGACGGCATTCCATACATCGATTATATCACTCCCGGCGTGCTTCTTCAGTCGACGATCTTCGTTTCAGTCTTCTACGGGCTCACCATCGTCTGGGAGAGAGAGACAGGAATTCTAAAGCGCTTACTGGTGGCTCCGGCCTCAAGATATGCCACTGTTATCGGCCGGGCCATAGCTTCCGGAGTCCGGGCCACTGTTCAGGCCCTGATAATCTTTCCTGTAGCGATACTGCTGGGCGTGAAGTTCATCTCAAATCCGCTCTATATCCTCGCAGCATTCTTGATGTTATTCATGATCTCTGGTGGCTTCGCGGCTCTGTCCATCTTTGTGGCCTCTCTCATGAAAACCCGCGAACGCTTCATGGGCATAGGACAGGCGATGATCATGCCACTCTTCTTCGCCAGCAATGCGCTGTACCCTACCTCGTTGATGCCTCCATTCCTGCAATCAATAGCATGCGTCAACCCATTGACCTACGCCGTTGACGCAGTGAGAGGTTTGATGATCAGTGGACATGTGACGAACGTCTTCGCTGACTTCACTGCCGTGATAGTCTTTGACATTTTTATATTCACTGCGGCGTCGATGAGCTTTCGAAAAATCATTGAATAGAATGCCAAGAGGCTCCTCTTGGATGAGAAACAGCAAGAGACGAGAGCTATAGCGTCAGATTATCCCCTTAGCCCGCAAGGCAGCCTTCATCTCGATCACATCGCTCTCCAGCTTCTCGAACCTTTGATCAAGGTAGCTTTTCAGGTCTTTTCTAGAATCTTTGACTTCATCCAGCAGATCATGTTGCAACTCCACCATCTCCTTCTGTGTATCTAACATCATATCTTGTTTCTGCAGCATCTGATCCTGCTTGTCCAGCATCTGATCCTGCTTGTCCAGCATCTGATCCTGCTTGTCCAGCATCTGATCCTGCTTGTCCAGCATCTGATCCTGCTTGTCCAGCATCTGATCTTGCTTTTGAATCATCACGTCCATCTTTCCGCCGAGGTTATTGTTCATGCGATTTACAGCTAAAATGAGCTCCTTCAGATGATCAGCAGCAGTATCCAGCCTGGAGTCTGTCTCTCCAGGCCCTACAACCTTGTAGAAGTTGGCGAAGTCTCCTTTGGGCTCAGAATATTCCTTTTTGATTGAGGATACCTTTATCAGAGTGTTCTTGATGTCGATGGCCTCTTCGAACCACTTCAGCTTATCGTCGTCTCCCTCGGCTATGACCTTCACTCGGCCGTCATCGAGATTCTCGACTGTTCCTTTCAGACCAAGGGCTCGGGCAAAATCGACGATCCGGGCTCTGTAGCCAGTCCTCTGGACCTGGCCTGAGACGTAAGCTGTAAGCCTCTTCATCAGGATGGCTTTTGTTGCTCTTTGTATTTGGGTTTATCGTCATCAGTTCGACTCCATCTCACAGACGGCGAATAAGATGCACATACTATCGCACCTTCGAGCAGGTGCATCATAGGGCGTGCTCTCGGGGCTCCATATAAACACGATCCCGGCAGGCCAACACTGTCACAGGACGAGCTGCTGCTTTTTACTGCATGCCCAAGCGTTCCTTTATAGCTCGTACATCGGCCTGTACCTGCCTGAGATTGCTCGCATACCCAGGCCGAATGTCATCTTTCAAGCCCTTGATCTCATCCAAGACATGAGGTATAGAATCGGTATTTTCCTTTATCTGAGGTATGGAATCGGTATTTTCCTTTATCTGAGGTATAGAATCGGTATTTTTCTTTATCTGAGGTATCAAGTCGGTGTTCTTTCGCACTGCTTTGATCTCTTCCAGGATTTGAGGGGTTACTTTGGTATTATCTCTTATCTCCAAAAGGACTGGGATTGCCTTGTTCAATTGAATCGTGGAGCAGAACTGGGCGTATTCTCCAATTCTCATGACCTCTCCCTGGAAGTCATCAAATACAACATTTGACACCTCGGAACGGGCAGGACGCTCTGTTTCAACCTGAGTGCAGAAGGCTTTAATAGCCAACTCATCGCCATCGACAAAGGCTAGGACTGCCTCGCCCTCGGTGATCTTTATGTTGTGTGCCTCGAACTTCCGGATTCTATTGGACATAGCAATGCCCAAAAGGAAGTAGCGATAGCCAACGTCATGAACCTTTGGACCAATGATTGTGATCTTGAGCTTCATCTAAGGCTATGTAGGTCCACTTGAGAGAAAAGGATTTGGGTTGAATTCTGCAGCATTGCATTATCCTCGCATCTCGTCCGCCATTCCCTGTGACTTGGGGGTCCATAGCATCTCTCAGCCCGTCGCCCAGGAGGTTGAATGCCAAGCATCGTGATCATGATGGCCATGCCTGGAATGAAGATCGGGTAGGGCGCAGAGAATATCGACCCTTGGAGTTGCTGAGCATCTAGCTCCCTATGGACTCTTCCTGGTTCTTCCAAGCACCATCTGCTTCGTTGCCCTCTCTGCCTCGATATTGCGCCTGCACACCGGGCAGATCCAGATCCAGTCAAGGCCTGTCGAATCCTTCTGCAGTTTTTCAGGCAGGCTCGACTCGATCCTCTTCAGCATGGGCTCAGTAGCATATCGAGCTTTGCATATCTTGCAGGCCACAAGATCGAAGGTAATCGTCGGCTCCTCGCCTGCCTGATCGAATGGAACCAGCGTGAGTGCTTTAGCAGGGCAAAACTCGACGCACAGATCGCACTCTTCCTTGCACCTCTTCCAGTGAATCGACCTCGTCTCAGGCGTTTCTTCGCGAGTGATGTTCTGGTTTGGACAGACATTGGTGCACGAGAAGCAGCCAAGACATTTGCTCACATCGACTTTGATCATCTTCTACCTCCCCCGCGCCACTGCCATGGCCGCCCTGGCGCGAGCCCTGCGAGAGGCAAGCTCGAAATCGGTGCTCAACGCATTTGCAGGACAGCTAACGAGGCATGCGGGATTCTCTCGTCCAGCACACAGGTCGCACTTGTGTGCTATCTTGTCAGACCAAACCACGCCAAACGGGCAGGCCAGTTGGCATAGCCCGCATCCTGTGCACTTCTCGACGTCGAAAGCAGTGCGCTCTGCATCCTTGTAAAGTGCGCCCGTGTAACATGCCATGGTACAGGTCGCTTCCTCGCAGTGGTGGCAGAATATTGGAACAGAGGCATGATCTCCTGCCATATGCACATTCACGTGCCCTTTGCCGCCGTGCACGCGCTTGCATGCCACCTCGCAAGACCTGCAACCTATGCATCTGCTGATGTCAACGTAAACCGGCATTTAATCCCTCCTGGAGATCTTACAGGCAGAGACCTTGAACTCAGGTATCTTGGCCTCTGGGTCTGTTGCCTCTGTGGTGAGCATATTCGTTCCTGGGAAGTGGAAGGGCATGAAGACAACCCCTCTCTTCACCCGGCCTGTGAGGCGCGCACGAGCTGTAGTTCCGCCGCGCGGCGAGGTTACCCTCACCTCATCGCCATCTGCAATCCTGAGCTTGACAGCGTCTTGGGTGTTGATCTCGACGAACAGTTCCGGCTCGCGTTCGATCAGCGAGGGACTGCGGCGGGTCATGGACCCTGCATTGTGGTGCACAGCAACACGGCCCGTGGTCAGGATAAATGGATACTCCCAGCTTGCCTCCTCTGCAGCTGGCCTGTATTGCACTGGCACAATAGCCGCCCGACCATCCTGAAGCTTGAAGCCCTGAGTGTGCAAGATGGGCGTGCCAGGATGGTCAGGATTCGGGCAGGGCCAGACAAGCCCGGCCCCATTCAGGCGCTCCCTGACAATGCCGCCGTACTGGGGCACCAGCTGGTTGATCTCTGAGAGCACCGATGCTGCATCAGGATAGTTGAACTCCAGCCCCAGGCTATTGGCAAGCGCGCACACTATCTCCAGATCCGACCTGGCCTCCCCCGGCGGCTCTATGGCCTTGCAGCTCCACTGCACGCGCCTTTCTGTGCTGGTGTAGCTGCCCTCTTTCTCAGCCCAGGCCGATGCTGGCAAAACGAGATCAGCCATTTGTGCAGTTGCGGTCATGAATATGTCCTGCACCACGAGGAAATCCAGCCCTTCCAGAGCATCTCTGGTGTAGCTGCTGCTGGGATCTGAGTTAGCAGGGTCTTCGCCCACTATATACATTGCCCTGATCTTGCCCCTAGCAGCAGCGTCAACCATCTCAGTGGCGGTAAGCCCCCTGCCCACAGGAAGGTCAACTCCCCAGGCACAAGAGAAGAACTTGGCTGTCTCGGGATCATCTGCTCTTCTGTATCCCGGATAAAACTCTGCCAGGGCGCCCATGTCACAGGCTCCCTGCACATTGTTCTGACCTCTCAAGGGCATGACACCAGTGCCCTGCCTGCCCAGTTGCCCGCAGATCAAAGCCAGGTTTGCGATAGCCTGAACGTTATCTGTGCCAGTGCTGTGCTGCGTGATGCCCATGGAATAGAGGATGCTGGATGCAGGAGAGATGGCATAGGCCCGTGCAGCTCGCACTATGTCGCCCGCCGGAATGCCGGTTATCTCTGATACCTTTTCGGGAGTATAGTCTAGGACAGATTCCACCAGCCTCTCATACCCGCGCGTCCACTTGCCGATGTACTCGCTGTCTACCAGGCCCTCTTTGACTATCACATGGGCCATGCCGCAAAGCAGTGCCACATCCGTTCCCGGCTTTAGCTGCAAAAAGATGTCAGCCATCCACGCAGTATGCGTCATGCGCGGGTCGGCTACTATCACCACAGCGCCAGAATCCCTGGCCCTGTGAATCCAGCGCGAGAGGACTGCGTGGTTCTCTGCCAAATTGGATCCGATGATGAAGATGCACTTGGAGTTAGCAATGTCGGATATTGGGTTGGTCATTCCTGCGGCCCCAAGGGTCCTGTTCAGGCCGACGACGGATGGAGAGTGACAGAGCCGCGCGCAGTTGTCGATATTCCTCGATCCAAGGCAGCGGGCCATCTTCTCGATCAGGTAGTTCTCCTCATTTGTGCATTTGGACGAGGAGAGAAACCCGACGCATTCCGGACCGAACCTCTTGAGAGCTCCTCCAAGCCCCCTGGCAGTTAGCTCCAGGGCATCATTCCAAGATATTCTGGCCCAGCCGTCGCCCTTTCTCTTAAGGGGATGATGCAGGCGATCTGGGTGGTAGAGGATCTCTAAAGCTGCGTTGCCTTTGGAGCAGAGAGACCCCTCGCTGGCAGGGTGCTCAGGCATGTATTCGATCCCGGTAGCGCGCTCCTTCTCGACTGAAATGAAAAATTGGCAGCCTGCACCGCAGTACGGACAGACCGTTGGAACAAGCACTTGTGGCATCTTAATCCCCAACTTTTTTATCTAGTAGGCATAAAGCTTTCCGTATGGCCTCTTCGATCTAGGCGAGAGCCTCATAAACTCATCTTTCAAGATCTCCTCTTTATTTAGCCCAAGCTCNGGAAANCGTTCNATAAACTCGGAGACATAATGATCCACTATCTCCCTGTCAGCGCCGTCCAAGGGCGAGATCTCCACCTGGCTGCCAACCTGTGCCCTCTCAACACGGCCGCGAAGATATATCACGCCACCGTGCATGCCGTTGCCGATGAAGTTGCCTTTATGCGATTTGCCACCCAAGCCCAGGAGTATGACAATTCCCCCTGCCATATACTCCCCCAGGAAATCCTGAGATGTGCCGCCTATGACCAGAACGGGCCTCTTGTCTTCGTACTCCTTCATATGCAGAGCAGTCCTGTAGCCAACGCTGTCTCGCACGAAGATCTTTCCTCCGCGCATGGAAAATCCGAGCACGTCTCCTGCACGACCCTCGACGACGACTTCTCCGTCGTCCATAGTATTGCCCACGCCGTCCTGAGCATTTCCGTGCACGGTTATCTTGTGGCCGAAAAGGAAGGCTGCCAGGTCGTTTCCTGGAGTTCCGAATATCTCGATCTCAACCTTTCGGCGCTCTGGGTTGTAGAGGCGAGTGCCGATGTACCTCTGGCCGCATACGTTCCTTAGTGCGATCTTCTGCACGCCCAAGAGCATCAGATCCCTGAGGCGGCCATTCAATTCCTTGGTCTCCATGTTAGTGGCATCGATCTCTGCCGTTTCCATTCTCTCCTCGCCTTGTGCCGTCTTTTTCATATGTGGATCTGCCAAATGAGCCCTCGCCATTTACTTTTCACTCTCCGGCACCCTTTATTCCAAGTACCTCAAGCTCCCACTCGTACAGGCCCACGCCACGCAGATGATCGCGATTGCCGCGCAGGCTTTCCAGGGCATTGATTCCCATTCCGCCCAGCATCTCGCTGATCTCATGAGACCAGGCACAAATGAGATTTGAGAGGCGCAGCGAAGCTATGTCGACGTTAAGCCTGCCAGCAAGGCGCGGGTCCTGAGTGCAGATCCCCCAGTTGCATTTTCCTGTGTAGCACTTCTGACAGAGGTTGCAGCCCATTGCGATCAGCGCAGCCGAACCGATATAGACGGCATCTGCACCAAGAGCAATAGCCTTAATCACATCGGCGCTGCAGCGAATCCCGCCAGCTGCGATGATGGAGCATCGATTCCTTATGCCCTCTTTTCTCAGGCGCCCATCCAGTGATGATATGGCCAGCTCGATTGGTATTCCAACATTATCTCTGATCACTTTGGGCGCCGCACCAGTGCCGCCACGCAAGCCGTCGATGGCAATGATATCAGCTCCAGCGCGTACAATGCCAGAGGCTATGGCTGCAAAATTATGAACGGCTGCGATCTTGACGGATACCGGCTTCTCGTAATTGGTGGCCTCCTTCAGGGCGTAGATGAGCATGGACAGGTCCTCGATGGAATAGATATCATGGTGAGGTGCCGGGGATATGGCATCAGTGCCAGTTGGAATCATCCTCGTGGCCGCAACCTCCCTAGAGACCTTTTCGCCTGGAAGGTGGCCTCCGATTCCTGGCTTCGCTCCCTGGCCGACCTTGATCTCCACTGCTGCTGCGCAGTTGAGGTACTCTGCGTCGATGCCGAAGCGGCCCGAGGCCACCTGCACTATGGCGCACTTCCCAAATTGCTCTCTCATCTCCATGGGAAGGCCGCCCTCTCCAGTATTGAAGAACGTCCCTGATTTGCAGGCTGCAGTGGCGAGCGACCGGAAGGCGTTGTAGCTTATGGCTCCATAGGACATCGCTGAGAAGAGGATAGGAGTTTCGACCGTCAGATTCGGGCTGAGCTTTGTCTCTATCTGCACGTCGTCGCCCTCTGATTTGATATCCATGAAGTCTGGCTTGGCGCCAAGGAAGGTGCGAAGCTCCATTGGCTCACGCAGGGGATCGATGGAGGGGTTGGTCACCTGTGAAGCATTGAGCACAATGTGGTCCCAGTAGATGCGAAATGGCTTATCGTTTCCGCATCCTGTGAGGATCACACCACCGGTCTCTGCCTGCTTCTTCAGGTCCTCCATCTTTTCGCGGGACCAGGAGGCATTCTGCCGGTAAGGAGACTGCGTTGGCCGAACTTCAATTGCGTCCTTGGGGCAGAAGACCACACACCTCTGGCAGCCGGCGCATTTGTAGTCGTCTGATATCAACCGATCTTGAACCGGATCGTAGGTGTGAGTGCCGAAGGCGCATTGTCGCTCGCATCCTCGACACTGCCCGCATTTTGCTTCGTCCCTTATGATATGGAACTCGGGAAAGACGAATGATTTCATCCTTTACCATCCTCATGTCATATTGTTTAGCTTTCCGACGACCGGTTCGCCTCCGTTGGGCGTCCAGACTGAGTCGAGCTTCGGCGAAATTAGCCTGATTGATGCTTCTTCAGATGAGAGGTAGAACATCGATCCTCTGGTGGCTGCCGTGAGAGGGCGAAGCCTGATCCTGTCCGTCAGTCCGATCATCTTTCCTGTCTGACCGATGATTATGGAGAAAGGCCCGTTCATGAGCAGAGGTGCGTAGACCATTCTCAGGGCAGTGAACAGCCTTCTCTCCCTCTCGTTCATTCTATCAATGCAGTTCCAGATGGGCGGAGCCAGGATCTTTGCCACCAATTCTATTGGGAGTTTCTGTCTCCTCATGAGAAGGTCTGCCGCATAGGCTATGACCTCTGTATCTGTCTGAAGAGTGCAGGCGTAGCCATACATCTCCAGATACCAGCGGTTTGTGCCATAAGAGGATATCTCGCCGTTGTGAACCACGGTTGTATCCAGGAGGCTGAATGGATGAGCTCCTCCCCACCAGGCCTGTGTGTTGGTGGGAAAGCGGCCATGCACCGTCCAGGTGTAGGCCTTATAAAGCCGGTCCAGCATAAAGTACTCGCCGATCTCCTCAGGATAGCCCACGCCCTTGAAGCAACCCATGTTCTTCCCTGAGGAGAACACGTAGGCGTTCTCGATCTTAGTGTTTATGTGCATGACCTTCATGACCACATAGTCATCGTCCGAGAGATTTGTCTCATCGCCACATTTCCGGGGAGCAACAAAATAGCGCCAGACCAATGGGGGATCGCTCACTGTAGCCTCATCGCCATGAGGGATCTCCTCGTCGTAGACCACATCGAAGTTTTCGCAAAGGAAAACATCGAAATCCTGCTTTGCAGATCTCTTGGCATCCGAATTGCTGCCTGTGAACATGAGATGAAAAGCATAATAATCCTTGTATTCAGGATATATGCCATAGGCTGCAAAACCTCCACCCAAACCGTTGCCTCTGACATGCATATTGGCTATAGCCGACATGACTCCATCGCCTGTAAATCGATCCCCATCTCGGTTCATTGCCCCGAAGATCGAGCAGGCGCAGATATCCTTTTTATAAAGCTCCCTTCTTTTCCTCGGCATAGTAATCTTGAACTCCATACATCACCAAAACAACTACATAAATACTGCTCACCAGTGTCCCGCTCGTCGCAAAATCGATGGGGTGTAGGTTTGGAAAAGGACATGACAAACGTTTTATAGCTATTTAAGAAACGTTCATAAAACTTATGAAAGAAACCATCTGCTGAAATTATTCCGTTTGTCATGATGTCTCCTCACAAGATCTGAGGTATAATGATATTAAAAAAATGGCAAGCCCGCTGTGGGCTCAGAGTAGAGGCAGGTACCTGTCCAGCTCCCACTTGGTGATGTTGATCCTGTAGGCGTCCCACTCTGCTTTCTTGCTGGCTATGAAAGCGTTGAACGTATGGTCCCCGAGCGCCTCCTTGACAAGCTCGCTCTTCTCGGTGATCTGTATGGCCTCGTTCAGGCTGCCTGGGAGAGAATAGATTCCTGCTGCAATCCTCTCTTTCTCAGTCATGTGGAAGATATTCTTCTCCTGCGGCTCAGAGAGCTCGTATTTGTTGGCAATCCCGGCCAAGCCTGCTGCCAGCATGACTGAGAAGGCCAGGTATGGGTTGGCTCCAGGATCTGGACTGCGGAACTCTACCCTCGTCGCAACCTCCTTCCCAGGCTTGTACATCGGGACCCTGACCAGTGCTGACCTGTTCCTCCTTGCCCAGCAGATGTATACCGGAGCCTCATATCCCGGAACTAGCCGCTTGTAGGAGTTGATCCACTGGTTGGTTACAGCGGTGATCTCAGGCGCATGCTTGAGCAGGCCTGCGATATAGCATCTGCCCTCGTCTGATAGGTGGAATGGGTCTCCAGCGCTGTACATTATGTTCTTCTTGCCCTGGAAGAGGGACTGATGAACATGCATTCCTGAGCCGTTCTGGCCGAAGATGGGCTTGGGCATGAAGCTGGCGTGGTAGCCATATCTGTGAGCGATCTCCTTCACTGTGATCTTGTAGGTCATGACGGTATCCGCCATTGCAAGGGCATCGTCGTACCGAAGGTCGATCTCGTGCTGGGAGGGGGCCACCTCATGATGGCTAAACTCAACGTCGATGCCCATGGCGTCCAAAGCCAAAACAGTGTCACGGCGCAGGTCTGATGCGGCGTCTAGAGTCGTAAGGTCGAAGTACCCACCTTTATCGAGGATCTCCGTGCCATTCTCATTCTTGAAGTAGAAGAACTCAAGCTCTGGGCCTGTGTAGAAGGTATAACCCTTATCCTTGAGGCGCGCCAGGTTTCTCTTGAGGACCTGCCTTGGGTCTCCTTCATAAGGCGAACCATCTGGATTCAGTATGTCGCCGAACATCCTGGCAACTGCATTCTCCTGCTGCCTCCAGGGAATGATCTTGAAGGTGGATGGATCGGGCTTGAAGACCATGTCGCTCTCGTGGATCTGAGCGAAACCCTCTATTGATGAGCCATCAAATCCCATGCCCTCACTGAAGGCGCCCTCCAGTTCATTTGTATTTACTGCAAAGCTCTTGGGAAATCCCAGAATGTCTGTGAACCAGAATCGGACAAATCTGACATTATACTTGTCAATTGCCTCAAATACATCATCTTTCGTCTTCGTCTGTATTGGCATTTTGCTTGCCTCCTTGACGCTACAACCTGAAGTTTAAATTTATAGATATTTGAGATCTATTCATAAAACTTGTGAAAAATTATGAACTCAACGACCCTTTTAAAACTTGGATTAAGATACTGTTATATTCCCTTAATGATTGACAGGCAACCTTATGCCAGGCAAAGTCTCTCACAGTTATGCATTTCGTGGCTCAGAAAAGCCACTTATTGGAAAGACGATAGGCGATATGTTCGACGATATTGCTGAAACTTACCCAGATAATGACGCAATTGTTTCACTGCACCAGGGAGTGCGATACAGTTATCAGGAGCTGCAAAAGGAGCTTGACCGTGCCGCGAAGGGATTCATAGCCTTGGGCATGAAAAAGGGCGACCGCCTGGCGATCTGGGCGACAAATATAGCGGAGTGGATCATCACTCAGTTTGCCACAGCGAAGGCTGGCATCATAATGGTGAACATCAATCCGGCCTACAGAACTCATGAGCTGGAGTACGCATTGCGCCAGTCGGAGACTCAGGCGCTATTGCTGCTCGATCGATTCAAGGGATCAAATTACGCCAAGATGTTTTACGAGGTCTGTCCAGAGGCTAAAACCAGCAAGCCAGGGAATATTCATTCAGATAAACTCCCCTTCCTGAGAACTGCGGTGATGATTCGTGGTGAGAAGCAGCCTGGCATGTATTCCTGGGATGAGGTCATGACGATGGGTGAGGCAGTTCCCGATGAGGTGCTAAGAGAGCGCCAGGATAGCCTGGACTTCGACGATCCCATAAACATTCAGTATACATCTGGCACAACGGGATTTCCAAAAGGAGTGGTGCTGACGCATCACAACATCCTGAACAATGGCTACTTCATCGGGGAGTGCATGAAGTTCACAGAAAAGGATCGGCTCTGCATCCCTGTGCCCTTCTATCACTGCTTTGGGATGGTTCTCTCAAACATGGCCTGTGTGACTCATGGCGCGACAATGGTGCTCCCAGCCGAGTACTTCGATCCTGTATCCACAATGGCCGCCGTTGAGAAAGAGCGCTGCACGGCATTGCATGGCGTTCCAACGATGTTCGTGGCGGAGCTAGAGCATCCTGATTTCTCCAAATACGATTTCAGCAGCCTGCGCACTGGGATTATGGCCGGGTCTCCATGCCCAATAGAGTTCATGAAAAAGGTCAATACACTCATGAATATGAAGGAGATCGTGATAACCTACGGCCAGACCGAGGCTTCGCCTGGAATCACAATGTCTTCGACAGACGACTCATTGGAGCGAAGGGTTTCGACCGTCGGCAGGCCGATGCCGCATACTGAGATAAAGATCGTGGACCACAAGACCGGCAAGATGGTCCCGCGCGGCGAGACGGGTGAAATTTGCGCCAGGGGCTATATGGTCATGCGCTGCTACTATAATAATCCTGTAGCGACCGACCAGGTCGTGGATAAAAACAGGTGGCTGCACACAGGAGACCTCGGCATGCTCGATGAGAACGACTACTGCAAGATCACAGGCAGGCTGAAGGACATGGTGATCCGGGGCGGAGAGAATATTTATCCACGCGAGATCGAGGAGTTCCTCTACACACATCCAGCGATAAGCGACGTGCAGGTCATCGGTGTTCCCGATGTGAAGTATGGAGAGGAGCTCATGGCCTGGATAAAGCTGAAGAAAGGTGCCTTTGCGACTCCTGAGGAGATAAAGGCCTTCTGTAAGGGGAAGATCGCGCACTTCAAGATTCCCAGGTACATCAAGTTCGTAGATGACTTCCCCATGACCGTAAGCGGCAAGATTCAGAAATTCAAGATGAGAGAGATGTCAATTGAGGAACTGGGCCTGGAGGAAGTAGCTAAGATGAAGACTGCCTGATGCCCTTTTTGGCCCTTGACCACTTTTAGCAACTGTGACATCGCTTTTAGCATTTTTAGCAAAAATAAAGTTAATAATTGTAATTAATGATAAATTTTTTTCGATAGTCTTTTTAATTTGAATCGCATAATGGTTTGGGATCAGCATGTTCAAGATAGTCAGGCGCAGAGAAATGGCTGGAGGCAATATAATCCTCAACGAGATCGAGGCGCCCATCATTGCCCGCAAGGCCCAACCAGGACAGTTTGTAATTCTCAAAGCGAACGAAACAGGGGAGCGCATACCTATGACGATGGTGGATTCAAACCCCGAGAAGGGGACGATAACAATAATCTTTGCCGTGGTTGGCAGATCCACAATCCTCTTCAGTAAGCTTCAAGAGGGGGACTCCTATCAAGATGTTGTAGGACCTCTGGGATGTCCCACTCAGTTGGAGAAGGTGGGGACAGCGATATGCATTGGCGGTGGAACTGGTGTGGCAGTTCTCTATCCAATTGCAAAGAAGCTTAGGCAATTGGGAAACAGGGTTATCAGCATCATAGGTGCCCGCAGCGAGGAGCTCATAATCCTTCGCGAGGAGATGGATGCTGTATCAGATGAGCTGCAGATATGCACGGACAATGGTTCTTTTGGCCGCAATGCTCTTGTCACTGAACTCTTGGAGGAGGTCTTGAAAAAAGAGACTCCTGGTGTCGTTGTGGCCATTGGGCCTGTGTCGATGATGAAGCGCGTTTGCGATATCACAAGGCCAATTAACATCAAGACCATCGTCAGCCTCAACCCGATCATGATCGATGGAACCGGCATGTGTGGAAGCTGCCGGGTGGAAGTAGGCGGCATGGTCAAATTTGCCTGCGTTGATGGGCCTGAGTTCGATGGGCATGAGGTGGACTTCGATCAGCTCACAGAGCGTCTGCAAGCCTTCAGGACTGAAGAAAGACAGGCTCTGGATGCACACGGAGGCTCACAAGTGCACAGGTGCAGGATGGAGGAGATGGCAGTCAAAGATTTGGGCGAAGCAGGGGCAGCTCTGGTCAAGGCGGCGTGATCATGTTCAAATGAAGATCCGACCTCTACAATTCAGGTAATCCATGATGAAATCAACAGCTTCGACGATTTCGCTGTCCTGGGGAAGACGGTCTATCAGCTTCTTCAGGTAGCCCCTCTCCTCGATGCAAGAGAGGGTCACGGGAAAGTAGATGTCGAAGACCCAACTCAAGTACATCAATCTCATGTCGTTTAGGTTTTTCAAAGTCGCAATCTTCACCATCCTTCCTTTCAGTATGTCCAAGATCGCTTCCCTGGAATATCCAGGGCAGTTTTCAAGCCCAAAGTCCAAAGCAGGATTGGGATTCTTAGACCTCGCCTCAAAGTGCTCGACAATTAATCCAAGGATGTCAAGCTTGTCTGCGTCCCGGATCAGACGGCAGAAGAGAAGGCTGCGGGGGCTTTCAGTCTCTGGGATTTCATATTTGTTGTGCAGCCAGATCGCTCTGCGGACCAGGTGTCTTTCATTCTTCGGCAGACTGCACAGGATGCCTGCGCGATTCAAGACCTTCAGTCCGAGGGCCGCGTGGTCTGTGGAGATCCGATCGTCGAAAGATCCATAGCACTTGAGCTGCTCGAACCTGCCCACGTCATGCAAGAGGGCCAGCACTTCGGCCAGAGCAAGGTCCCCCTGCCCGAGCTGCAGGGATTTCGCGATCCTTGAGATGTTGTCACAGACTCTGGCGGTGTGCTTCAGCTTGAGGTCTATATTCTTCTCCAGCTTCGGGTCAGGGCTGTGAAAGCTGCTAGTGTAATCGTTGAACCAGGCGTGGCAGGATGGAAGGTAGTCGGAATGCATGGGAAGAATTGCAGGATTATGATATCTAGCCCTCAAGTGCTTTCACCAGCGCATAAAGCGTTTCATTCGCAGGCACAGATACACCATGTTTCCTCGCCAGTCGGATCACATAGCCGTTTATCGAATCAATCTCCGTAGCCTTCCCCTTTTGCACGTCCTGAAGCATACTGGAGGTGTTCAGGGCGGTCTTTGAGGCGACAGAACTGACGAACTTTAGAACATCATCCTTTTCGGCTTCGACTCCTTCCATCCCTGCGACTTTTACACATTCTTCGACGATCCTCTCGACTGTGTCCTTCAGTTGGCAAGAAAGAACGATTCCATTGTTTTTTCCTGTCAAGGCAGTTATCGGATTTATCACAGAGTTCACAAAAAGCTTATTCCATTGCTGTTTTTTAAAATCAGGCGCAAATTCTATCTCGTATCCATTCTGCCCGAATCTTTTTTTGAGGAACTCTTTCACGTCGCTGATGATCCCGTCCTCAAAAACTGTTTTTGCTATTCCTTTCAGTTCAACCATTCCATCCTGCGAAAATTTGACTCCGATGGAGGTTACCCCTTCATAGACCCTTTCGGGTGGCAAATTTAGCATCTCTTTGTTTCCCATGCCGTTCATTAAAAGGATGAATGTTGCGCGCGAAAATTTACCGTTTAGCAGGCCATGCTCTTTTATCTCCCGGGACACCTGGGGCAGAGAGTGCGACTTGACACAAACGACCACCAACTCTGGATCGAACATGGAACCATTCAGTTCTTCAAGGCTTGAAAAGCAATGCTTGAATCTGAGGGATTTTGTTCCTTCAAAAAGGTTTACTTTTAAGCCATTTTCTTTTATCTCCCTAATATGGTTCTCTCTTCCCAGAAGCGCAATATCTTCAACTGCTTTGCCTTCCGATGACTCTGTATCTGAGAGCAGAAAACCGACAAACGATCCTATCGCTCCAGCTCCGTAAATGAGTGCTCTTATGCTATCACATCCGCAAACTGATGCCCATTTGCATTTAGCAAATTTTAGGCTCTTCGCTAAATTGTGTGGGTGAGATCGGGCATAAAATGTCTCCTCTGTGCCTCTGTGTCTCTGTGGTTCAGTTAGCGAATCACGTTTCAGTACAGAGTCACGAAGACACAGAGATTTTGCGATTCAAGTTCACCCATACTAAA
>JGI11944J13513_1000250_pt1 | contig 59103 bp, 53 predicted proteins | sample TerdegcoTASludge_FD_13513 | JGI IMG/M metagenome (IMG submission 13513) | reverse complement strand
TTTTTTCTTTTTTCTTTTTTTATTCTTATTTTTTCTTTATTTTTATAACCTATTATTACGTTTTATTGTTATATTTTTATCCTATATTTGCTAATCTCATAATTTTTAATATCTTTACCTTTTCAATCTTTCAGAATTTTACCTTTTCGATTTTCCATTCTTTTTTTCTATCCTTGAAATATTAAACTTTTCTATTTTACAGCACTTGAAATAAGATTTATAAGATAATTTATATAATTTATCAATCTTGTTAACATCCATGGACCTAAAATTATTAAAACTGCAAAAATAGAGATCACTTTTGGTACAAAGGTCAGAGTTTGTTCTTGTATTTGGGTTGTCGCCTGAAAGATAGAAACAATCAAACCAACAATCAATGGAATTACAAGTAAAGGTCCTCCAATTAATATCAGTTCATATATAGATCTTCTTAAGATATCCATTACAAGACCTAAGGTCATCTTTTCTCCTTAGTTTAGTAATTATATTTACCTACTATTACCTACTTATTACTACTTGACTAATATTTAATATTATCTCGGAAATGATTTTAGTAAGCTGCCTATTAAAAGGTTCCATCCATCAGCTAAAATAAATACAATAATCTTAAAAGGAAGTGATATCATTATTGGAGGAAGCATTATCATCCCCATAGCCATTAAAGTAGCTGACACTAACATATCTATAAGTAAAAAAGGAATCATTATTAATATGCCTATATTAAAAGCTGTTTTTAACTCCGAAAGCATAAATGCAGGTATTAAAACATAAGTCGGAATATCTTGATATGTTTTTACCTGCCCAATGTTTGCTGCCCTTAAAAATAGAGCTATGTCGGTAGGTCTTGTCACCTTAAACATAAAAACTCGTAAAGGTTCTATCCCTTTATAATACAAGCCATTTAGGTCCAGTTTCCCTTGCATATATGGTTGGATTGCATCACTATTCATTTGAGCAAATACTGGCATCATGACAAAAATTGTCATAAAAATTGCAAGACCAGCCATTACTTGAGCTGGAGGCATCTGTTGAGTTCCAAGACCTCTTTTCAAAAAATCAAAAACTATGATAAATCTGACATAACTCGTAAGGGAAATAATGAGAGATGGTCCTAACGATAAAAGAGAAATTAATAGAAGAATCTCTAATGATGAAGCAACTTGTGAAGGATTTTTAGCATTTTGTATTGATATATTGACATTAGGTATTGGAATACTGCTTTGCTGAGCAAATACAGTTTCATTAAAAGAAAACAATAAAGAAATTAATAACAAAAATACAACTGCAGCAGCATACTTGTTCATCCCCCCTCCCAAAAACGAACCAGATGCAAGTAATATGAAAAAGATTATTTACTTTTATAACTTATTGTAATTAATTTGTATTTTGTCAAGAGTTTTAACAAAATATTTTAAATATTTTTAATATTTTTTAATTTTTTTTCTAGTTTTTTAGTGATGGTTGTCCAGTAGATAGAACAACAGATTGCCATAGAGAGCTTTTTGGGTCTATCTTCTTTCTACCAAATTTAACTATATCCATCGGTAAATGTATAAAAGTATCGTTCCACTTACCGATTATCACTTTGGTTTTACCACTCATAGCAGCATGTACTGCATGTTCGGCTAGAAAACCACAATATACAGCATCTTCTGCATTTGCAACGACAGAACGGATCATATACGAAGGATCAATATATTTCACATTTACTTCTATTGATTTTTCTTTGAAATATTCTGAAATTCTATTTTTTAAAAAGGTGCCGATATCTTCAAGTATTTTATTACCTGATTTATCATATTTTACCTCTTTTGAGTCGAAAAATTTTTGCCCAGCACCTTCTGCCACAACTATCAAAGCATGACTCACCTTTGAAAGTCTTCTCTCAAGTTCAGCAAGCAATCCATTTGGCCCATCAAGGTCAAAATCTATTTCTGGGACTAAAACATAATTTGCGTCTTTCTGAGCTAAAGCCGCTTGAGCAGCAATAAAACCAGATTCTCTTCCCATAAGTTTAACTATACCTATACCATTTGGAGCACCTTTAGCTTCATTATGGGCACATCTTATAGCCTCTTGTGCTGAAGCAACAGCAGTTTGAAAACCAAATGATTTGCTTATAAAAGGAATATCATTATCTATAGTCTTTGGTATATTTATAACAGATATAGGAAGTCTCCTTTTTTCTATTTCTTCTACAATATCAATGGCTCCTCTAATTGTGCCATCTCCACCTATCGTAAAAAGTATGTCTATCCCGTAATATAATAGAGAATCGACGATTTTAGAACTTTCAACATTCCCCCTCGATGAACCGAGATACGAACCCCCAAGGTTATGAATATCTGCGACTTCATTTACATCTAGAAAAATTGGATTTATTTTATTAGAGATATCTATCCCTCGATATCCATATCTAAAACCAATTATTTTTTTAACTCCATATTGATAAAGAAGTTGTAATACAAGTGATCTTATAACATTATTAAGTCCTGGACACAAACCACCACATGTCACAATACCAGCAGTAGTCTTTTCTGGATCAAAAAATATGTTCTCTCTAGGACCCGCTTTTTCAAGTATTATAAGTGACTTTTCATCATCATTTGATATCGCCTTTTTTACATCATCATAATTTATATTGTAAAAAATTTTTTCTGAATCCTTTATAAAATTTATATTTTTGATTGGAGAAAAATATATGGGTTTTCCAAGATTTTTAATAGAAAAGTCAAAATCAAAATTTTCCATTTTTACTCCATTTTATATACTTTTTATAAAACTTTGTTTATTTAAAATTAAAATTCCGTTAAATATATACTTACATTTTATTTTTAATAAAATTTTATTTTTAATAAAACTTTATTTTGAAATCATTATTTTAAAATTCTTTAAAACCATATCCTAAAGCTTCATTTACATCATTGACAATTACAAAAGCCTTGGGATCACATTTGATGATTGTTTCTTTTAGTTTTGTTAACTCTCTGAGATTTATTACTACATATAAAATATCAATGTTTTTCTCTGAATATCCACCTTCACCCTTAAAAATTGTACAACCTCTATCTAGATTTTTAAGGATAAATTGTCTTATTACATCAGGATGCTCGGTTATTATGAATACACCTTTTGTTCCAGGTAAACCTTCTAAAACATAATCAGTAACTTTTGAAGAAACGAATAAACTTATAAAACCCCACAAAATTATGTTAGCATTCTTAAAGACAACTCCTATGGAAAATATTATTATTGAATCTATAATTAAAAAACCAGTTCCAACTGAAACTCCAAGATATTTTTTTAATAGAAGTGCTGGTATATCTGTTCCTCCAGTCGATCCATTGAATCTAAATACAATACCCATTCCAACTCCAAGAAGAGATGCGCCTGCTAAAGTTCCAAGTAATATTTGATCTGTAAATGAATAAGCTGTACTATTAATCTGGAATAAATATGGTATTAGGACCTTAAAGTTTAATATGTTTTTATAAGAAAATAAATCTGTAAAGAAAGAAACGAGTAATATTGCTACAATTGTTTTTATTCCAAACATTCTTCCCAAAACTAATACACCGATTATAAATAAAGGAATATTGAAAATTAACATAGATATACCGGCTGAAATATTAAATTTATAATATAGAATTTGTGAAAGCCCGCCCACACCACCTGGAGCTACTTTAAAAGGTATTAAAAACAATGAATAAGCAAAGCCACATATAGCACTTCCTAAAGCAATACCTAAAATATCTTTTAAGGTCTTTAAGATATCGCTACCTACATTATATAATTTCATTTTTACCTCAACAATTTTATTATTTTTCCTATTTATTAAATTAACAAAATAAATAACCTTATTTTAAAAAATTAAAAGGATAAATTTAATTTGATTGATTATTTAATTTTTTATTGTATTATCCTTNTAGAAAAATTTTTTTGATTAAACAAACAGTTATATATTTAGGATTCAAAAAAAAGAAAGTCAAAAAGAAGGGAGGTTATATGATTTGGCAAAATTATGGTTATCCACTATATCAAATTGAACAGAGAAAAGATTTTAAGGATATGCTTAATAAAACTTGTGAAAATTATGGAGATCAACTTTCTTTTTTTGAAAAAAACGAAAAAGATCAATATGAAGGAATATCATTTAATGACTTTAGAAAATCAGTTACAAATTTCGGAGAATACCTTCTTTCTTTACCTATAAATCAAAGAGATAGAATTGCCTTAATAGGTAAAAATTGTAGAACATGGGCTATTTCTTACTATGCTATAACAACTTCAAACTTTATAGTAGTCCCAATAGACAAAGAGTTAAAAGAAAATGAGATTGAATCTATTATTTCAATATCTACCCCATCTATAGTAATTTGCGAAAATAGTTTTTTAGAAGTCTTTATAAAACTTTCATCAAAATATGACTTTATAAAGGGAATTATTCCTTTTACTAAATTAGATGAAAATATAAAAAACTCTAAAAAAGTATTGGATGATTTTGCTGAAGCTACAGAAAAAGGTGGTAAAATTAGAGAATCTGGCAGTAAAAAATACGATGAAATTATTATTGACCCTAAAAATTGTACCTCAATTTTATTTACTTCTGGCACAACTGGGAAACCTAAGGGTGTTATGCTATCACGATGAAATTATTATTGACCCTAAAAATTGTACCTCAATTTTATTTACTTCTGGCACAACTGGGAAACCTAAAGGTGTTATGCTATCCCAGTTTAATATAGTTCAAAATATATATGGTATGAGAAAACTTATCTGGATAGATGATACTAAATATTTCTTATCGGTTCTTCCACTTCATCATGCCTATGAGTGTACCTGTGGGTTTTTATGTCAAGTTCATGCCGGTTCAAAAATAGTCTATGCACAAAGTCTTAAAAAACTTGCAGATAATATTAAAGAAGGAAAAATTACGAATATAAATGTCGTTCCTCTTTTACTTGAAGCTTTGGCTAAAAGATTAAAAGAAAAACTTTCACACTCCATAGGAACAAAAATATATTATACTATAGGTAATGGGATAGGATCTTTTTTTGATCTTTTGCTTGGTAAAAAACATGCTAGAAAGTTAAGAAGAATTATATTTACACCTATCCATAAAGCTTTTGGTGGGAAACTTGACCTTTTCATTTCTGGAGGAGCTGCTGTAAAGCCAGAAGTCTCGAAGTTCTTACAGAGTCTTGGCTTCAGAGTCTTACAGGGTTATGGTATTTCTGAATGTTCCCCATTTCTTGCTGCAAATCGTGATTATTATTTCAAAAATGATGCTGCTGGAATGCCTCTTCCAGAACATGACTTTGAAATTTTCGATAAAGATGAGGAAGGAGTTGGTGAAATTGCAGTAAAGGGCGATAGTGTTATGCTTGGATATTACAATGATCCTGAAGCAACACGAAGCACTTTTTCTGATGGTTACTTCTTGACTGGTGATTATGGCTTTATAGATAAAGACGGTTTTATATATATTAAAGGCCGAAAGAAAAATGTCATAGTGACTAGGAATGGTAAAAATATTTATCCGGAAGATATCGAAGTACTTTATGAAAATAGTCAGATTATTTCTGAAATTGTGGTTGATGAAATGATTGAAGAAAAAACAAAAAATGAAACAATAGTTGCATATATATATCCAAATTATGAAAACCTTGAAAAAATATTAAATAAACCTAAAGAGAATATTACAATAAGTGAAATTGCACCTTTAATTAGAGAAGAAATAAAACAAAATAATCAAAAGATTTCAAATTTCAAAAGAATTCATTACTTTTCAATCTATGAAAATGAATTTGAAAAAACGACCACGAAAAAGATAAAAAGACAGGCAATAGACAAAACTAAAGAAAAAATTACTGTTTATTCTTAGATAAAAATATTACAAGATAAAAAATATTAAAAAAAGAAATTACCTTTCGATCTCTTTTAATTTTTTTGTCTATGCTTATTTAATTTAACTATTTTTTATTTATAATTTCCAGAAGAAAAATGGTTTTGTACTTGTATATATTGCATATTTATGGTTTCCATTGTAAGCCCAAAGTTGGTTACCATAATCATAATGCCACCATTCATTAACAAAATTTGTAAAACCCTGTTCTATCATTACATTATACAGCAACCTTCTATTTTCTATAATATTTTTTTCTCTTTCTGTAATCTTTTCACCTTTTTTTAGTTTTTCTTCAAAATAATCTGTAATAACTATATCCCCCATATCATCAAAATAAGATCCCATATCAAGTAATATCCCTTCACCATTTGCTATCGTTAAATCTATAGAACCACCTGTATTATGAGCTGATGGCTTTTTGGGATCAGTAGATGGCAAAGATACAAAATTTAATGTCAGAGCTACTAGTTGTTCTTCATCCATTGTTGGATTTTCTTTGGTTAATTTTACTTTATAACTATCGAATAAGGATTTCTGAACCTCAACAGGTCGATATGCGTCAAAGACGACAAATTTATAACTTTTAGGTAGATTTTTAGCAGCAGCAATTAATTTTTTATAAACTCCTTCCCTAATATATAGAACAGGCATAGCATTTGGAATTTGCTGTATGAAGTATTCTGGATGACAGATTATTTTTTCCGGATAAATATTTAATGGGACCAAAGGTTCCTCACTTTCATTTATAGGGACTGATCTAATTGATTCCCAATTTAATTCTTTTCCTTTTGGAATTGGTCTTTCGATATATTTTTTCATATATACCTCTCAAAAATAAAATCTTAAAACAATAATATTTACTTTATTAAAAATTTAATTCAATTAAAAATTTATTTTTGAAATTTAATATAAAGACAATAAAAGAATAATCTAAACAAATGGGCAGGGATAACCTGCCCATATAGTTTTTATTACAATCCTAGTAAACTTTTGAGTAAATATCCTATAAAGGTTCCAAGATAGTTACCAATAATATAACCCCATATACCCACAAGTATTGCTGGGACTATAAGTTTTTGCCAACCTTTTGCTATAGCCATACCAGCAGCAGTTGAAGGACCTCCGAGATTAGCATTCGAAGCGACTACACATTCTTCAACGCTAAATTTAAATAATTTCCCAATACCAAGGGTAAATACAATGTTTATAATAGCCATAACAAGACAAAAAGCTAAAAGAATAGGAGCCTTTGTAATAACAGTTCCTATGCTTGCAGGGATACCAATAACAACAAAGAACATATAGATAAAGAACATACCTATCTCATTTGCACCAGGAATCTTTGGTAATGAGTTAGGAAATAAAGTTGCGATTGTCAAGGTGATAATAGGAATTATTAGGTATATTTGCCCAAAAACTAATCTTAAAATCAATTTGAATCCTGTTGCACTTGATGGAATTAAGGATTTTACCCATCCAGTAAATTTAACTGCGACAAAAACTATAGCTATTGCAGCAGCCAAAGAGGCAGCGATGTCAAGAAGAGCTATTTCTTTTCTTTTCCAGAAAAGTGCTGCTTTTGTTTTTTCATCTTCAGCTTTTGATCCATTTTGAAGTTTTTCAATTTCATCATCATAAGGATGAGTAAAATGTTTTTTGAAAAATGCCCATGTAGGTATAGAAAGAAGGATCAAAAATGCTATTGCCATATTTAAGTTGTCGGCAACTGTTAAAGAACCAATGATGCTTTCATTGACTTCAAAAATTCTTGAAAGAGCAACAAAATTTACTCCACCACCTATGTAAGATCCAGTCATTGTTCCAGCTGCTTTGTAAGCCTCTGGAATTAGTGAGCTAAATAATAATGTTGCGACTATAGCCCCGATAAGTGTTCCGACAGCAGAGATATTAAAAATTCCAAAGAGTCGGCCAGATTCTTTAAGAATTTTTCTCATATCAGCTTGAAACAAGAGTAAAGTTACTGCGATAGGCAAGATGTAATCCCATACAGCATCCCAGACAGGAGCATCTACAGGAACAATCTTAAGATTTGTTGCTAATAAACCAAAAATAAGAGCAATGATGGCACCGCTTACCTTTGAAGCCCATTTGTATTTTTGCTCAAGAAAAATACTTAAAAAAGCAGCAACAATTAAAAATGTCCATAAACTCCAGGTATCATTTGCAGCAATAAGAGTATTCATTTTGCCTCCTTTTGCATTTCTGTCTTAATATTACGCTTTTCAATTGCTGTTGTCAATACTAAAATGAATAATATTATTAATATTATTTAATAGTAACATTTATATCATCGAAAAGAATCGCTGGAAAGCTTCCCATAATAGAAAAATGGATTTTATCTTCAATCGCTATAATTTTATTTAAGCAATCATAAATATTAGCAGCAACCATAGCATCTTTAACATGTCCAACAATATTACCATTTTCGACATATATTCCTGGTGAAAGTCCTATTGAAAAATCCCCATTCTGTATATTCCCAGAATGAGCTCCAAGCACAGATGGAATTATTACTCCTTTATCTATCATTGAAATTAGTTCATAAATTGTTTTATCTCCTTTTTCTACTATGAAATTTGGAACAAAAGATGATGCTGGTTCATTCTGTTCCTGACAATACCCATGAGCAGTAGGTTTTGTTCCATATTTATATGCTGATTTTCTGTCGAAATAGAAATTTTTAAGAATACCATTTTCTATGAAATTTATCTTTTTTGTTTTTGTCCCTTCATCATCAAAAGCTCTTGCATATGGAAAATCTAATCTGTGTGGATCATGGAAAAGAGTGAATTTTTCAGACATATCTTCTGATCAATCTTCCCTTCAAGAGGAGTTCTTTTGTAAATTAGACTATTTCCTGAAAGGGCAGAGCTTAACCTAAATAAAAGGTATAAAATGCTTCAGGTAAAAAAAGAACCTTCATCTTTCCACTTTTGGGTCTTACTTGGTTTTCAGATTGGTTGTATAATTTTAATAAAAAGTCCAAAGTATCTTTATTTAAATCTTCAATATCATAGGAAGCTAGTATCCTTGAAACATTTGAATATGAGCCTGGATAAATCAAACTTATATAACTTACATATGTTGAAATCTTTTGGTTATAATCCACACCTTTATTNGTTAAGATTCTTAATGAAATCTTATCAAGATAACCTTCAAGATTTATTTGAGCNTTTGTTTTATTTTTTAAGTAATCTANGATTTGATTTAATCTTATTAAAATATCCTCTGAAGTTATTTTCTCTACTGTTTTTTTATATGTATCAAGATTTACAACTGTATCTTTTTCGGCAAATTCGAAAGAACCATCAACCTTTCCTGTTAAAGAGTTTTTTGCATTTTGAATAAAGATATCGATATGATCAAGACTTGTGGTATAAGCAAAACCAAAATATTTATCTTTAGTTACACTGAGACTTATTGTTTCATTAATACTACTTTCAACCTTCTTAAATTTACAATCTTCAAATGATACGCCAATATTTTCATAATTAATTTGTCGAATCAACACCTGATCAAACTCTTTTATAGAATTTTGATAAATTTGTTCTATATCATTTTTCATCTTTCCCTCCATCTTTTTCTTAAAAAAATTTTTTTCTTTTATATTTTATTTCTTCTTTTACTTTTAATTTCTACCACTTTTTTATCTGTTATATCTGTTACTTAGTTTTTTTATACTAAACATTTGAATATAAATCAACTAATTTAATACTTGCATTTACACTCCACCAACCACAAGATTATTTATTAGAACATGAGGTGCACCATGGCATGAGCGAATATTAAGTTGCCCTTTCCCACATCCCCCTGTTTTTGATAAGACTAAATCATTAGCAATTGCACTTATATTTTTCAATGTTTCATATAGATTACCTGAAATATTTATGTCTCTTACCATACTATCTATTTTTCCATCTTTTACTATATATCCATATTGAGCACCAAAAGTAAAATTTTCTCCTGCTGTTTGCCCTCCTTTGGCATCACAAAGATAAAGACCATCTTTTAACTTTTCTTTTAAGCTATCAAATGTATCATTTCCATTGTTTATAAAGATTGTCCCCATTCTAATAATTGGTGCAAATCTATAATCTTCTGCGACACAATGTCCATTGATAGGTTCATTAAACTCAGAAGCAGTAGCTCTTGAATGAAGTCTTCCTTTTAATATACCATTTTCCATCAAAATAACTTTGGAAGCTTCTACTCCTTCATCATCATACTTGTAAAATCCCAAAGCACCTTCTAAGGTAGGATCATCAACAATTGTAAGAATTGGACTTCCAAGCTCGCTTCCTATTTTCATCTTCTGCCTCATTATAGGTGAATCCTCTATAAGATCTGCTTCTGAAAAATGTCCAAATGCTTCATGAGCGAAAACTCCTGCCAAACTTTGATTCAGTATTACATTATATATACCACCTTTAACTGGTTGTGCATCAAGCAAATCACATACTATTTTTTTTCTTTCCTCTATATAATCTTCCTGATTTAATAGAGTTTGAAAACCATCGGATCCACCAAAAGAAACTCTTACATTTTGCAAAACATTGTCCTTCTTAGCTGTAAACATTCCACTTATACCACATGTGATTAGTTTTTCATTTATTTCTGTACCTTCAGAACTTACAAAAAATCTATCTCTTTTTGTTTCAAAAAGCCTCATTGAAGTTGACACTATTTTTGGCTCACTTAGTCCCATTTCATTATATTTCTTAAGTAAGTTTATCTTTTCTTCTATTGGGATTTTATCAGGATCGGTTTTCAAATTTGGATAAAATTTATCTTTAATGACTTTTGACTTTGCTAAATTAACTTTTTTACTACTATTTTTTGACAAAATTTTAGCATTTACTATACAATTTTTTATTGCTCTCTCCGCATCGTTAATATTTGTAAATGAAATAGAAGCAAACCCACCGTCAATTAATACTCTTAAAACATAACCAGTAGCATCATTTGAATTTATTTTGTTCAGATCATGATTAAGGTATTCAATATTTAAATCACTTCTCTTTTCAAATCTTAAATCTACATAGTCAGCATCGATTTTTGAGATTATCTCTATTAGTTTATCAAACATGATTCCTCCTTTTCTTTTTTTTTTATAAAATAAAAATATTTAAAGTAAATCAAAATAGTAACTTTTAAAGTTTTATGATATAAAATAAAAAGAGAATTAAGAATTTATAAAATAGGACAAATATTAATAGATTCAAATAGAAATATAGTATTTAGTTATTTTAGTATAAAATTTAAAAAATTAGTGATAATAGTTTAAATGTTAAGGAAATTAATTGCTCAAGATGAACAATCTTCAATTGTCTGGGGTATGCCAAAAGTAGCAATCGAAATAGGAGCTGCTACAGAAATTTTGCCACTAGAATTAATCGATCAAAGTATTATAGCCTTTACACCAAAAGATTTTTAATCTTAAGTTTATATATATATTTATACTCTTTCCTTTCTTACGATATCTTTTATCTTCATTATTCTTACAAGATTTGATCTTTCCATCTCATTTATCTTCATAGTCACAAATCTTATTGCTGATTCTAACTCTGGGATTAAAACATACTCTAAAGCATTTACTCTTCTTCTTGTTACTTCTATCTCTTGGGCAAGAAGTTTTACTTCATTTTCAACCTGACTTAGTTTAATAAGATCTTCAGTAATCTTAGCAAATGTTTCAACTGCTATATCTAAATCTGCTGCAGTTGTAATTTTAGAATAAGACTCTTCATTATCTTCAATAGAAATCTTAAAAACTGGGATTCTTACAGACATAACATTCTTCAACTTTTCCGAAAGTTTTACCTTTTTAACTGGTAAAAATAAAGCATTTTCAAGTTCACTGTCATTCATTACACTTCGAGCAAGTATCATTGCTGCATATGCTTTTTTAAGTTTCTGCTCAACATCCTTCCTAAGTGTCTTGTATGAATCTATAATTGAAAAGAATTCTCGAACAAGCTGATCCTGCTTATCTTTTAAAAGCTTATGCCCTTTATATGCCAGTTTAACTCTTTTTTTAAGGTTCATAAGTTCCATTCTAGTAGCAGCAACTTTTATCTCCATCTTTTCCTCTTGATTCTATTTTTAGTTACTTCTCTTTATTTCAAGTACTTTTCAAGGTAAGCATCACGAATTCTTTTTAATTCGACTTTTGGAATCAATTTGAAAAGTTCCCAAGACATATTTAAAGTTTCAAAGATCGTTCTGTTTTCGTACTCACCTTGATTTATATATCTTTTTTCAAATTCTTCTGCAAATTTATAATAAATTTTATCCAAATCGGAAAGTGCAGCTTGACCTAAAATTGCTTCAAGCTCTCTTGCTTCAAGCCCAGCTGCATAGCATGCAAAAAGTTGGTTGAAAACATCTGCATGGTCTTCTCTTGTTTTCCCTTTTCCAATACCTTTATCTTTTAATCTTGAAAGACTCTGAAGGACATCAACTGGAGGATAGATACCTTTTCTATGAAGTGATCTAGAAAAGACTATCTGCCCCTCAGTTATGTATCCAGTCAAATCTGGTATAGGATGAGTTTTATCATCTTCTGGCATAGTAAGAATAGGTATTTGAGTAATTGATCCTTCTTTGCCTTTTATTCTTCCGGCTCTTTCATAAATAGTAGAAAGATCGGTATAAAGATAACCAGGATATCCTCTTCTTCCAGGGACTTCCTGCCTAGCAGCCGATATTTCTCTCAAAGCCTCACAATAGTTTGTCATATCTGTTAAAATAACAAGGACATGCATCCCTTTATCAAATGCAAGATATTCTGCTGTAGTCAATGCAAGTCTAGGAGTAGAGATTCTTTCAATCGCAGGATCATTAGCAAGATTTATAAAAAGGACGGTTCTTTCAATGGCTCCAGTTTTTTGGAAATCTTCAATAAAAAACTGCGCTTCTTCAAATGTTATACCCATAGCAGCAAAAACAACTGCAAACTTAGTAATCGGTTCTCCCTCTTTTTCTAAAACTTTAGCCTGTCTCGCGATCTGAGCAGCCATTCTATTGTGTGGAAGACCACTTCCAGAAAAAATCGGAAGTTTCTGACCTCTAACAAGAGTATTTAATCCATCTATCGTTGAAATACCAGTTTGAATAAACTCGTTAGGGTAATCTCTCGAAAAAGGATTAATAGGCGAACCATTTATATCTTTGGTAACTTCAGGTAATATTTTTTCCTTTCCATCAATAGGTCTTCCCTGTCCATCAAAGACTCGGCCGAGCATATCTTCAGAAAGAGCTATTTCAACTCCTTTTCCTAAAAATCTGACCTTTGATTGCCCAATATTTATGCCTCTTGCTCCTTCAAAAAGTTGAACCAAAGCCATATCTTTATTGACTTCTAGAACTTTTCCATTTCTAATCTCGCCGGTTTGAAGTTCTATTTCAACAAGCTCTTCATATTTTACATTTTCAACATTTTTTACAAGCATTAATGGACCAACAATTTCAGAAATTGTTTTATACTCTTTAATCATGAAATGCTCCTTAAATACATATGGTTTCTAAATTGTATATTTGTCTTTTAAGATCTTCATCTGTTCTAAAATTTCGTTTTTAATTTCTATGATTTTATTTATCTCTTTTTCATCGATATATTTCATTCTTGCAATCTTTTCTTTTACTTCAAGATTTATGATGTCTTTTACTGGAATATCTGCTTTAACAAGATTCATCGCTTCATCATGAAAGAAAAGAATGACCGAAAGCATTTCGTAAGATTTTTTCGAACTTGTATATGTATCTATTTCATGGAAAGCATTTTGGTGCAAATAGTCTTCTCTAATAGATTTTGCAGTATCCATAAATAACCTATTTTCGGCAGAAAGTGCATCAAGGCCGACAAGTCTTACTATTTCTTCGAGCTCAGATTCTTTTTGTAGTATTGTCATAGCTTTAACTTTCATTTCTGGCCAATCATTTGAAACATTTTTCATAAGCCATTGTTTTATATTATTATCATAAAGTGTATATGATGTAAGCCAGTCTATAGCTGGGAAATGTCTTCTATAAGCTAGATTTGCAGATAGCGACCAGAATACTTTTACAACTCTCAAGGTTGCTTGAACAACGGGGTCTGAAAGATCTCCACCTGGAGGAGATACTGCTCCAATGACAGTTAAGGATCCTTCTTTATCTTTCTTGCCAGAGGTTATAACTTTCCCTGCCCTTTCATAAAACTCAGATATTCTAGTACCTAAATAAGCTGGATATCCTTCTTCTCCCGGCATTTCTTCAAGACGACCAGACATCTCTCTCATAGCTTCTGCCCATCTTGAAGTAGAATCTGCCATAAGTGCGACTGAGTAACCCATATCTCTAAAATATTCTGCAAGAGTAATACCAGTATAAACAGATGCTTCTCTTGCAGCAACTGGCATATTCGATGTGTTTGCTATAAGAATAGTCCTTTTCATTAAAGGTTCACCAGATTTAGGGTCTTTTAGTTCGGGGAATTCAAGTAAAACATCTGTCATCTCATTTCCTCTTTCTCCGCAACCAACATAGACTATTACCTCAGCATCTGCCCATTTTGCAAGTTGATGCTGTACAACAGTCTTGCCAGAACCAAAAGGACCTGGGACACAAGCTGTACCACCTTTAGCAACAGGGAAAAATGTATCAATTACTCTTTGTCCAGTAAGCATCGGTTCTGTGGGATTCTTTTTAACTTTATAAGGTCTTGGTTTTCTAACTGGCCAAGTTTGTAACATCTGTATTTTAATTTTTTCATTATTTTTATTTTTAACTTCAGCAACTGGTTCAACAACAGTAAAATCGCCTTCGGTTATATTTTCAATCACTCCTTCAACATTATGAGGTATCATAATATAATGCTTTATCAAAACAGTTTCTTGAACATAACCTATAATATCTCCACCCGATACTTCATCGCCTTTTTTTACCAAAGGAATAAAATGCCACTTAATATTTTTATCAATTGCTGGAACAGAAATACCTCTTGTTAAAAGGTCTCCTGCTTGCTCTGCAATAAGATCAAGTGGCCTTTGGATTCCGTCATATATCTTTGATATTAGCCCAGGTCCAAGTTCAACTGATAAAGGCATACCTAGAGAATATACTGGATCTCCAACCCCAATACCGGAGGTTTCCTCATATACTTGTATTGAAGCCTTATCACCTCTCATCTCTATTATTTCACCTATAAGTTCCATTTTAGAGACCTTTACTACATCGAAAAGATTTGCTTCTTCCATTCCTTCAGCAATAATTAAAGGACCTGCAACTTTTATTATCTTTCCAGTTTTCATCTATTCCTCCACGAATCAGAAAAATGAACCGCCTAAAGCTTTTTCAATAAGTTTTTTAATAGAATCGAATGCTATATTTTTGTCACCAGTTGTCGTAGGAATAACGGTAATTATTGGATAAGCTTTGTTTTTCATAAACTCATCAATATCTTTTTCACATATTATATAATAATTTTCAGTAATATAAATTATCTTATAATTCTTTCTTAAGATTGCTATGACAAATTGTTTAATTTCCTGTTCATCGTTTTTAAAGACTTCATAAGTATCAAATCCTATTGACTTAAAGCCTAAAATTGAGTCTTTATCACCAATGACTGCAATCTCATTTTTTTCTATTTCAGCCATTTATTTCCCTTTTTTCATAAAACTATGATTCTTTATGAAACATAACTTTTTCTTATCAATTTTTCTATCATCTCTCTTGGTAAATTATTCTTCTTTCCAATATATATTATCTTAATATTTTTAAGTTCAATCTCTTTTGCCCATTTAAAAGCTATAAGATTTTCAAAGTTAAAAAATGCTGTTCGCATATTCTCTTTTAAAATATCTGTCATTACATCATCTATCCATTTTTCAACCATCGATAGATCTTTATCTTTTAAGACTGTAGAGATAATTTCTGAAATTTGAGAAGATAGAGGATTTTCTATATCAATCAGTATTGAAGAAACTTTTTCAAATTTCGTTTCAAATAAAGTTTTACATATTTCTCTTGTTATATATGATGATTCAATATAAAAAGGCTCAAAATCAAAATATTGTTTTTTCTCAAAAAATAGTCTTAAAATATTTTTTATGTTTGTTAGAGCAGAAAAAATATCATAAAAAAAGATTAAAAATTCTGAATCACATCTTTGAACAATCTTATTAACATAAGAAAAATAAAATTGATCTATTAAAATATCTAGTTTTGAGCCACTGAGATTTTCTTTACCACTTTCCTTAGTTGGTTTTATAAGATCTTTTGCAACTTCATAAAAGATCTCATCATGTAAATACTTCTCAAGAAAATCTGTTGAAACCAAAAAATCTTTGAAAAAAGAGAGAATTTCAGATTTACTATGTATGGTGTATGAAGTTAAAGGAAGGTCATTTAAATCATCTACACTAATTTGATTAGCTTCATTTTGACCAAAAAGCAGTCTTTTACCTATAAGTTTTAAGTTCACACATTCATTTTGTAAGTAAAATAGAGGTTTAAGATGGCCTAAACCTGAAATATTTGATAGCTCTTCAATAAGATGATAAAGATGCCATATCTCCCAATCGTACAATTTTTCAAAGGAGATCTTTTCCTTTTCATCATGAAGATGATAACCTTTCTCCACTAATATTGAGAAAAATTTGGAAAAATCTTGCTCAAGCATTTCAATAAAATCGCCATCAGAAAGAAGTTGCTTTTCTTTGGATTTAATAACAGAACTTAAATAAATATAATCGGAATTATCTTTTAATCTTATGTTAGATAACATGTAATATCTTCCCTATATGATTTTCTAGCTTTTCTTTTTTCCTTTTCATTATTGATTCAAAGCTAAGATTTGTTTCAACTTTCTTTTTCTCATTGTAAAGGATAACACCCTTTTCAAACTTATCTGAAGAAGATATATTCTTATAAATAATTTTTTTTTCATCGAGTTTTTTCGAGAGAATATCTTTATATTTTGGATAATCTAGTGATGAAAGAAAAATAACTTCATCATTTTTATCTGAATATCTTTCAATTAGATCAATTAAAACAGAAAGATATTTTTGATCATCCATCTGACATATTTGTTGATAAGCCTTTTCAAAAACATCATCTATAAGTTGTCTTTTCTTTTTTAATACAAGATTCTTTTGATAAAGTTTTGCATTTAAAAATTTTGAATGCTGCTCTTCTTCAATCTGTCTTTCTATCTCTTTCGATCTAGTCTCATAAAGTGAATCAATTTGCTTTTCAATTTCTTTCTTTCTTTCAGAAATTTTATCGTCCCACTCTTTTTCAATCTGTTTTTTTTGAAATTCATAATCAGAAATTAACTTTTCGATTATCTCTGAAAAACCCATATTCCCTCTTTTTAATTTATAGATAGAATTAATAATACTATTTAGAAGTTAATATAAGAAGATTAAGGTGTAATAAAAAGAACAAAGAAGATAGAGATTAATAATCCTAAAATTGCGTAGAATTCAACAAGACCACCCATTGTGAGAGCTTTACCTGTTTCTGTAGGTTGCTTTGAAACAAGATTTATTCCACTTGCACATACTTTCCCTTGATATATTGCTGAAAAAAGTCCAGCAAAAGCAATCGGCATTGCTGCAAAAATATACTGTAAACCTCGGCTTACAGAAATAGTTTCGTTTGGGGTCCCACCTATAATACCTAGTTTTAAGAATATTAAAAAACCTATGATAAAACCATAAATCCCTTGAGTCCCTGGTAATGCTACAAGTGGTAAAAATTTACCGAATTTTGTCGGATCTTCTGATAGAGAACCTGCTGCAGCTCTTCCTGCTATCATGATCCCAATAGCTGAACCAATACCACTTAAAATAGCAGCAATAGCTGCTCCTACAATTGCTAATGTAAAACCCATCTAATCCTCCTTATTTTTGTATAATCAGAATTACTTACTATTTATTGTTTTATAATGATTGAATATTTATGAACTCTTTTGAATGGAGTCCATTTTTTGCCACCACCTTCATAAAAATTCTTAAAAAACTCAACAAATTGCAAACGCATTGAATGTACAAAAGAACCTAATAGTCCCAAAACAAAATTTATTCCATGCAACATTATTAAAGGGATTAAAGATAATATCCAAGTGGCAGGATTAAATTTAGAACCTCTAATAATTTCAGCAGTAATATTTGCTACCATGGCTATTACGCTTGTAGATAAGCCCAAGGCTAAAAGTCTTGAAAAAGATAAAATATCTCCCATTATACCTGCAACATTATATAGTGCGAAAAATTTTCCAATGCCTTTTTCGAAAGCCGACTTTTCACTATTAGCACTAAATATCAACAAGGATAAAATCGAAATCCCGCAAATACCAGTTAAAATATTTTTAACTAGACCTGGAAGATAGAATCCAAACATAGTACTTACTAAAAGCGCCCCTGCAATTGTTATTAAAAAATAAGCTAAGGTTTGAGTAAAGGCTTTATAGTATTCTTTTGATTTTAGCTGTGTTATAAAAGCTATTAAAAAAGAACTTGCCATCTGAATTATTCCGATTTGTAAAGCAAGTACAAGTAGTTTCATAGGATTTTTAAGAGGATCAAACCAAATAAAAGTATTTATAAAATTAAAAAGAGCTGGGGCATTTTTTTCTAAAAGGTCAAGCCTGGTACCAAAATATGTACCTGTAAGAATACCAAAAACAATAGTCCATATACTGCTTTGAAAAAAGACTTTTAATAGTTTCTCAGTTTTGTTTTTCTTAATAAGGAATAATGAACCGATTAATAATAATAACCCATATCCAGCATCACCAAGACATATACCAAATAGAATTGGATAGATAGGAGCAATTAAAGGTGTCGGATCTATTTCATTATATTTAGGAATAGAATAAAGTTCAGTTAAAGATTCATAAGGTTGAATTATTTCTTTATTTTTTAATTCAACTGGAGGCTCGTCATCTGGACTTGGATCTTCAATAGAATACTCTATAAACTTAAACCTTGATATAAGTTTTTTAATCTGTTCTGTATCCTTTTCTAAAATCCATCCCACGATATATTTTACGGTTTCTGTCGAAATAAATCTTTGTTCGACTTTTTCTCTGGCAAATCTTGCAAAGATATCATCATAGAAGGCTTTAATAGATTTTCCATAAACTTCAATTATTTCCAATAAAGTAGAATGAATATCTTTTATCTTTAGTAAATCTTCATCTATTTTTTCTTGATAGATAAAAATATTATCATTAACCGATTTATCCTGCTCTGCTAAGGAATACTCCTCTCCACCATGCTTTTTTATTAACTGAAAGATATTTTGAAAGATATCTTTATGACAAACTAATATAAAAAATATATTGTTTTCATACTCTGAAATAAAATAAAATTGATAGATATTCTTTTCTCTTAAAGTTTCCAACTCTTCTAAAAATAGTTGATATTGATTTCTAGATATAGTAAAAAGCTTTATAAAGCAATTTTCTGAATCCTTTAAATATTCCAAAGGGATGGTAAGATTAGAAATAGGATTAAGAGCATTTATTCTTGCTTTATTTTTTTCAATTTCATTTGCATAATTTTTTTCTTTCTCTAAAAGTTCATTTATCTCAACTAAAATTTTTTCATAGTTGAAACTACTTATAAGTCTATTATATTCTGCTTTTGTAAAAGTCTCAATTTTATTGCAAAAATCATTTATAATTGCTTGTTTATCTTTATTTTCAAATTCGACTGATATACTTTTTATTCTTTCTAAAAGTCTATCTACAATTAAGATGTAATTCTTTAACTTTTCTTCATCAACAAATTTTTTTTCTATCTTTTCCAAATTTATCTGGTTTTCTACCTTCTCAAGTATCTGTTCATCTATATGTATTATACCAGATTCTTGAAGTATATTAATAATTTCATCATACTCGGATTTATGAATAAGTAGATTTATTTTTTTTACCTTATTTACAGGCATAGTTTCCTACCAATTAAAAAATATATTATTCTTTAAAAAATTCTTCTTTGACATATTCTATAGCTTTATTAATAAGATCCGTGTTGATAGTATCTAGTTTTTTAATAATATTTTTTGTTTCGTTTTCAATATTTTCTATTTCATTCTCTACTCTTGCTTTAATCTGATTTTCTTTTTCTTCTGCAAACTTCTCTAATCTTTTCTTCAACTCTTCAAGTTTGTCCTTATAATATTGATCTATCAGATTAAACTCATTTTTCTTTTTTTCTAAAGTTTTTTGAAGCTCAATTTTTAATTCTTTTTCTTTTTCATGGATTTCTATTATCTGCTGAAATTCCATCAAAAGCTCCTTATTCTATCTATTAACTTAATAAATTATTCTTATTCTATCTATAAATTTATAAATTCTATAAACTTATAAATTATTTTATATTCAGTTATAACTAAGATTAATCTATAAATTATTTTATTATTTTTCTTTATTTTGTCAAACTACTTAATTAATTATAAAAAATTTTTACCAAGTATTTGAAACAACCTCTATTCTTCTTATAAGATCTTCGTAGGAAACAGGTTTTAAAATGAAATCTAATATCTCGTTTTTTAAAGGATTGTTTTCTAATTGCTCTCTTTCTTTAACATTGCCAGTAAATATTATTACGGGAAGTTGTTCCTTTGATTTAATTTTTCTAATTTCTCTTAAAGTATCCCAACCAGAGATTTCTGGCATCATAAGATCAAGTAATATGAGTCCTATAGAGTCATCTTTTTTTATATGTTCTATAGCCTCATAACCATTTAAGCATGTTATAACTTTATAGTTATTCATCTCAAGAACCATTTTTACAAAATCCAAAATAACTAGAACATCATCGACCACAAGAACTTTTTTCTGCACCAAATAATCCTTTATTAATTTTTGAAAAATAAATAAAAAAATAATTATACTTTTATCGTCATTCAAAAAATAACAGATTATTAAATTTTTGCAAAATAAGTTATTAAAAAATTTTTATTATCATTTTTATTCTGTTGAATTATTAAAAAAATTCATTATATTTTTATATATTTATTATCTATTTAGACAGTCGGGGGTAATGATGCTTAATTTAAGTGAAAATGCGAAATTAATACTTACAAAAAGATATCTATTAAAAGATAAAGAAGGAGAACCAATTGAGACAATCGAAGGTTTATTTGAAAGAGTTTCAAAAAATATAGCTTCAGCAGAAAAAATATATAATAGCAAAGCTAATATAGATGAATATGAAGCAAAGTTCTATGAACTTATGACTTCTTTTGATTTTCTTCCTAACTCGCCAACACTTATGAATGCAGGAACTGATATTGGGCAGCTCTCTGCTTGCTTTGTCTTACCTGTAGGTGATTCAATTGATGAAATTTTTGACGCTGTTAAACATGCTGCTATCATACATAAAACTGGTGGTGGTACTGGTTTTTCCTTTTCAAGGCTTAGACCAAGAAATGACATTGTAAAATCTACGGCAGGTGTTTCCTCTGGTCCAGTTTCATTTATGGAAGTATTTGATGCAGCAACAAATGCTATAAAGCAGGGTGGGAAAAGAAGAGGTGCCAACATGGGTATTTTAAGTGTTCATCACCCTGATATTAGAGAGTTTATTACATATAAAAATGACCTTACAAAACTTACAAATTTCAATATCTCTGTTGCTCTTACTGATAAATTTTTAGAAGCAGTTGAAAAGGATTCAGATTATGAACTTATTAATCCAAGAACTAAAAAGATTGTTGGGAAAGAATCTGCAAAAGAAATCTTCAATTTAATAGTACAGAGTGCTTGGAGAACTGGTGAACCAGGTATCATATTTATAGATGAAATAAACAGAAAAAATCCAACTCCTCAAATTGGTGAAATAGAATCTACAAACCCTTGCGGCGAACAGCCTCTTTTACCTTATGAATCTTGTAACCTTGGTTCTATAAATCTAAATAATATGCTAAAAGAAAAAGATGGTAAGTATGAAATAGATTTCGATAGATTAAGAAAGACAACTGCTTTAGCAGTCAGGTTTTTAGATAATGTTATTGATAAAAATATTTATCCTTTGCCTCAAATCGAAAAGATGACTAAAGGGAATAGAAAAATTGGTCTTGGGGTAATGGGTTTTGCTGATATGCTTTTTAAACTTGCGATTCCTTACAATAGTGAAAAAGCAGTAGAAACCTCCCGACTTATTATGAAGGAAATTTATGAATATGCTTTAGAATCATCAATACAATTAGCTGAAGAAAGAGGAGTGTTTCCTAACTGGGAAAAATCCATTTATTCTCCTAAAAACTTAAAGTTAAGAAATGCTACTTTAACAACGATAGCTCCAACAGGCACCATTTCCCTTATTGCTGAAGCTTCGAGTGGTATTGAACCTGTTTTTGCTTTAGCATATTCCAGAAAAGCCATGGATTCCAACATGTTAAGGTATTTTCATCCATATTTTCAAAATATTATTTCTAATATACCTGAAATCAATGATACAATAATAGATAAAATTATCGAAAAAGGAAGTATTAAAGAGATTGAAGAGATTCCAGACTCTATTAAATCTATATTTGTAACCGCACATGATATTGAACCAATATGGCATATAAAGATACAAGCAGCATTTCAAGAATATACCGATAATGCGGTTTCAAAGACAATAAATTTCCCGGAAAGTGCAACAATTGATGATGTTGCAAAATCATACAAACTAGCCTACAAACTAAAATGCAAGGGTATAACAATCTATCGAGATAAAAGTAGAGAAGGGATTTTGCATCTTGGGATCTCAGAGAAAGATGATAAAAAAGTAAATGATGATGTTAAAAATGATATCCTAAGAATTGATGAAAAATTTAAAAAACCTAGAAAAAGACCATTAACTACGATAGGTAAAACAATAAAAATTGAAACAGGTTGTGGGCATCTTTATGTTACTATTAATGAAGATGAATTCGGATTGGTTGAACTTTTTGCAACCATTGGCAAAGCTGGAGGTTGTGCATCTTCTCAGATTGAAGCGATAAGTAGATTAATCTCATTAGCATTAAGGTCTCATATTGATCCTTATTCTATAATCAAACAACTAAAAGGGATAAGATGCCCTAATCCAACTATTTTTCCTTCTGAAAATGGTAAAACTTTATCCTGTGCCGATGGCATTGCTAAAGCCATCGAAATCTATTTGAATGAAAAAAATTCTCTATTTGAATCAGAAAGTATAACAAACTATGACCTTTCTGACGAAAATAAAGTAGATGTTGCAAATAAGTTTTTCCTTAAAAATGAAAAATTACTAAAAGAAAAAGATAAAATTGAAGAATTAAAAAGAAGAAAAGAAGTGGCTGGTATTTGCCCTGATTGTGGGGGTGTTTTGGTCCAAGAAGAAGGTTGTATAACATGCCATGATTGTGGTTATTCAAAATGTGGATAGAAAAATATATAAAAATATTACTTAATAAAATTTAAGAAGGTTCGGATTATGAATATTAAATTAAGAATTTTTATTTTCTTTATATTTTTCTTTCTAGTCTTTTTTATTATATTAAATGTTTCTATTTCGAAACAATTAAAAGCAGAACTATTCAATAAAACTGCTGAAAATTTAATTACTTCGAACCTTTTTTTAATTAAGTATATTAAATCAAATACTAAAACAATAAGAGATAATTTATCTTTAGCTATTTCACAGATCTATCCAACTTTAAAGGAATATACTCTAAAATACAAAGAATCCGCTACTTCTTATATGATCTCGTATATTCAAAATAATTTTGAACAAAAAAATCCAGATAAAACTATATATCTTTATAATGGTGATTTTACTGAATTATATTATACAAACGCAAACGAAATTTCTTCTTTTACTGAACTTCCTACAACGACAGGAGAAAAAGGAATAAAAAAATACGCGGCAGAAGTATCTTCTTACGAAGGAATAATTTTTATAGATGGACATTATTATAATTTTCGAACTCAAGCCCTAAAAATAGATGATTTTGCAAAAAACTCTTTATTTCAAATTTTGATAATTTATAGCAGACAATCCTTTGAGAAATTTATAGAGGAATCTTTTGATTTTAGGGATTTTCCAGCTGATTTACATGCCATATCTATAATCGATGTTTCTGATTCAACTATAGGAACAGAATCAGATAAAAAAACTCCTTTTTACACTCTTGGAAGTGATGTAACTAATATCGATTTTATGCCTGCTTTATCTGTTTCAGGTAAAGGTAATATTTATGATGTTAAAACTGGTGAAAGATATTTATCTTTTACTTCTGTGCTGGAAGTATATTATTTTAAGATTGTTTCACTATTTCCATATTCAAATGTTGATAATAAAGTGTCAAAAATAACAAGATGGGTCTTTATCGTCTCTCTTATCATGATTATTATCTTGATATTTTTAGTCAACTTATTTATTCAATTGATAATTTTCAATCCATTAAAGTATTTCAATAGAATATATAAAAGCATAAATTCTGGAAACCTTTCGATGGATATTGAATTAAAAAAAGATGAACTAGATCCTCTTAGAAATTCTATTAAAACTTTACTTAAGCAATTCAAATCAATTTTTGAAGAGACTTCAAATCTTTCAGATGTTTTTTCAACAACTCTAGATGCAACAAATCAATTATTTAGTGAGGAGAAAAACAAACTTTCTGAATATCAAAATAAATTTAGAGAACTAACGGACAACTTTGGTGAAATACTGGAAAAATTCCAAAATATTCAAGATATAGCAAGGACATCATTAAATTATTCAAAAGATTCACTTACTAAAGCAAGTGAAAATGTAAAAGTAGTTTCTGATTTAATTGCAAACATGAATAAAATTAAAGAACTCTATAATAAAATACTTCAATTTTCAAACGAAATTAGAACACTTGCTAATCAGACCAATTTGCTTTCACTTAATGCTTCAATCGAATCTTCTAAAGCAGGAGAATTTGGAAAAGGATTTTCTGTTGTCGCTTCCGAAATAAGAAAACTTGCGACAAGAACAAAAGACTTTGTTGATAGCATCTCCAACATGACCCAAGAAATAGGAACAATAATTTTCGAAACATCTGAAACTACAGGAGGAGTAGAAACATTACTTAGGCAGATAGTTGGGAATCTTTCTGGACTAAATGGACTTATTGAACAGATAAAAAACATGATAGATGTTACCAGTAGCTCTGCATTCACTTTTAAATCTGAAATACTTCAAAATGCTGAAAATCTCTCTGAATTAGTAACTGAAACTCAATCTATCTCTGAATATATAAATGGGCTAATGAAAGACTTTACCTATATAGTAGAGATGTTTTCTTTCTTTAATTTCAATCCGGTTTCCGCTGAAACTCAGCAAAGTTACGAAAATAAATTGATAAATACTTTGGAAGAGATAGAAGAAGAAATATTAAATGATCTTTCTGAAATCGAGGAAAAAGAAATAGTTAATATCAACGATTACCAGGTTCAAACATTAATAATTAATGGAATAGACATAACTAATGACTTATCCTTCACTCAAATGCTTAAAGATAAGTATAAATCTGATTTTTCCATTCTTCAACTTTCGAGTTCTGGCGAATTAATTAGAGTTAATACTACTGTCAACGATGAAACTGGTAAAACTATTAGAGGAACTACTTTATATAAAAAATCCATATTCTATTCTACAGTCATTGAAGAGGCAAAGGATTATATTGGATTTCAACGAGCTTTTGATAAAACCTTTTTTACAATATTTAGACCTTATTTTTCAGAAGAAGGAAAATTTTTATTCTGTATATCATTTGGTTATGTCATAGAAGAATTATTAGAGAAAGAACAAACTTCTATGGATTCAGAGAATTTAGTAGAAGAAAATAAGACAGAAGATGACAAGAAATTAATATCAAAATTAGAATCAAGTAATAGTGAAAATATGGATGATGAACTTATAATAAATGAAAACGATGAAAGTGAAGTAAAAGAGATAAAAGAAATAAATGAAAATTAAAAATTTATTATCTATTATTTAATTTTTGATGCCATAAATAAGAGGTTTGTATTATATCATCTAACCTATAATTTGCTTTCCAGCCCAATACTTCGTTGATCTTTTTTGATGATGCTATTAAAATAGGTGGGTCTCCCTCCCTTCTTTTACCTATTTTAAAATCTACTTTCTTTTTTGTTATCTTTTCAACAGATTCTATTATCTGCTTTACAGAATAACCATTTTCTGAACCTAAGTTGAAAATTTCTGTTTTCCCACCATTTAAAAGATACTCCATTGCAAGAAAATGAGCTTCAGCTAAATCCACAACATGGATATAATCTCTTACACAAGTACCATCTAAAGTAGGATAATCATCGCCATATATTGTAAAATAATCAGATTTACCTATGACAACATCTAATATCCTTGGTATAATATGAGTTTCAGGATTATGAGCTTCTCCAGTCTCCAAAGATGGTAAAGCTCCGCTGGCATTAAAATATCTAAGAGATACACTTTTAATTAAACTAGCCATATCAAGGTCTTGCAATATCTGTTCAACCATACTTTTAGATCTTCCGTATGGATTTATTGGATTAGAAGGAAATTCTTCCAATATAGGAAATTTTTCTGGTATTCCATACACCGCAGCGGTAGATGAAAATATAAAATATTTTGTGCCACCATCAATACATGCTCTAAGTAAATTAATTGTTTTTGCAGTATTATTTTCATAATATTTTATTGGGTCTTTAACAGATTCTCCAACTTCTATAAAAGCCGAAAAATGAAAGACAATATCAACTTTAAGTTTTTTTATAAGATTTAATATTGAAGTATAATCACCAATGTCATAATTATAAAATTCAAAATCCATGACATATTCTTTATGGCCTTTTGAGAGGTTATCAAGTATTATTGGATTATATCCTTTTTTCTTTAAATAGTAGCAAAAAGTACTTCCAATATACCCGGCACCACCGCAGATAAGAATTTTTAAATCTTTATTCAAATTCTAACTCCTTTATTAAAAAAACTTTCTAAAAAATATCTTTAATGTTAAATATAATTAACAAATATAATTACCCATAATATAAATACATATTTATTGGCTCAATTTAATTTTTATTGGTTCATTTTGATGAGGTAAAATTCTACTCTTCGATTTCTTCTTCTTCCTTCTTCAGTATCATTTGTGTCTATAGGATTTGCAGAACCCATCCCCTTATATTCCAGCCTTGTTTTTGGAATATCATTTTTAATGAGGTAATCATAAACGGCCTTAGCTCTTCTTTCAGAAAGTTTTAGGTTATACTCTGGATCACCTATTGAATCTGTAAAGCCTACTATCAATATTTTATAATCCGGAAATTTAAGTAATTTTTTTATTAGTAGATCAAGAATCTTAAAATTTGATTTTTTAAGAATAGCTGAATTAAAATCAAACTCAATTGAGTTTATAATAATTTTATAACCGATATCAGTCTTAATAACAAGAATATCTACTGTAAAAGTCTGGTTTATATTTATTTCATTTCCAGCTTTATCGATTGCGGTAAATGTAAGTTGATAATCAGAAGCTGAATCTACCAAAGAGTTTGGCTCATCACCTGTACCATCCCATTGCAATTGATTAGTTATTGTTTTTCCATAAGGTTTACTAAATTGAAATACCTTAAATGGTTTTACACTTCTTTTACCTTCTTCAAAAAGCCTATAAATCCTAATAGTATAAGATTCTATATCCGAAAAATCATTTATGGAATAAGTAATAAAAAGGGTGTCTTTTTCGCCATCATTATCTGGTGAAAATAATTCTGGTTTTATAACTAAATCGACCTTAGGAGGGGTTTTATCTATTGTAATATTTATTTCGCTACTGTTTTTTATTCCTGATAAATAAGAATAAATAGCCGAAATCTTATATATGCCATCAGCTAGACCCACACCTGTAAATAAAAATGTATCTGAATTTAAAGGGATATCTACTGTTGCAATTACCTTGTTTTCATTATCTTTTATTACTATTGTTTTCTTTATAAGTTTATCTAAAGTCTTAAGGTCTTCAGTAATTATTTTTACTTCTGTTTCATCAAATTGATTGTCATTATTAGGAGAAATAACATCGTATTTGGATTCAAGTTTTAATTTAGGTGTTGTTTGAATAAGATAGATAAAAGTTGATTGTTCAGATCTATTTTGAGCAAGATCATAGGCTTCTAAAGTTACCTTATATTCCCCTTCGGGTAATATCTTCTCTTCTTGCTTTCCATTCCACTGTATTTTACCATTTTCAGAATCAAGCTGTTGCTGAAAAACCTTTTTATTATTTGAATCATAGATGATATAGTATGCTTTCAAAATTTTTTCAGAAATATCATATTCTATAAGTGAGGTTGTCGAAAAAGGTTCATTTGTTGTAAAGTATTGATTTTTCGGGTTTAAATTAACAATTGGGGCAGTTAAATCTACTATTATATTTCTTTTAACAGATACTGGTGAATTTCCATTGTTATAAAAAACCTTTATATAATAAAAATTCTTGCCTTCAGGTAAGACATCAGAAAATTGAATATTAGGAGTAAATTTTGAGAAGTGTTTCGTGTAAACTACTTTATTATTTGAACCCTCTATAATCAAATCCATACCAATGACATTTTCACTATTCTCAGCGAAACAAGAAAAATTGATTATATCATTTCTCTTATCATTATTTGGAGAATAATAAAAAATGTCCGTATTTATAGATACTTCTTCTGCTTTACGAACCAAAGTTATATTGTTTGTTTGTACATTGGAAATATTTCCAGCTAGATCTATGGCTTTAAATTCAATGTAATAATTCCCCTGTTGTAGATCATTTCCACTGCTGTCCTTACCATCCCATGTGAATTTACCATCTTTAATAGATTCTACTGGGAAAGAATATCTTTTGCCATCTGAAGAGACTATTTGGATTTCGGTTATCTTTGCTTTTTCTTCTTTTTCTATTGAAATTGTAACCGTATCTTGTACACCATCATCATTTGGTGAAAAAGCGGTGTATTCTTCTTTTACTTCTAATTTTGGTAAAGTTGAATCTTTAAATATTTGAATTTCATTTGATTTTGGTTCGTTTCCACTATCATACTTTGCAACCACGAAGGCAAAATATTTCCCGTCTTCAACCACAGAATTATTATTATTTATGCCATTCCAACTAAAACTCTGCGGTACATTATCGTCATATGTTTTAGAAAAAACAATGCTTCCATTTTGATCTATAATGTAAAATATTAAAGATTGAATTCCCTCAATAGATGAAATATCTAAAGTAAAATCAAGTTGATTTTGCTTTGATATCTTATTTGATGAAAAATAAGAAGAGTCATTTTTAAGATTAAGTTTTAATATTTCATAAGCTAATACAAGCTTGATCTTTTCTGATTTTACTTCTAAAGAGTTACCAGCATCATCATAGTACTTAACATATAATATATAATTTCCCTCACTTGCAATTTTACCAGAACTTGTTAGGCCATCCCAGCTAAAATCAAGTTCATTTTCTTTGATGCTCCCTTTATCAAAATTATATACATTGACTATATTTTGTAAGTTATCTAAAATATTAATTTGACAAAAATCGTACTCTTCAAAATTATTAAAATTAATTTTTACTTCTAGACTATCAAGATTCCCGTCTTTGTTAGGTGAAAAGATTTGGGTCTTTGTTTTTAAATTGAATGGATCAATTTTAGTATCTATAACAAGATACACAGGTTCTGAATCAATTTGATTGTATCTTTCATCCCACACAGTAGCGACTATTTTATAGATTCCATCAGGAGCTATGACTCCATTTTTATTTGTGCCATCCCATGTTATAACTTTTGGAACTTCGACAGCTTTTCTTTTTTCAAACAATCTGGACAATATTTTCTGAATTGTCAGGTAACTAATTTTTCTAACATCTTCTCCTATAAACTCTTTTATTATCTCATTATTCTGATTGAAAATTTGAATTTTCCATCCTGCAATAATTCCATTATCTGAAAATTTAGGTTCGATGTTAATCTCATCTTTTTGGCCATCATAATTTGGAGAAAAAGCGTTTCTCTTTGAATTACTTTGTACTATAAGTTTCGCTTTGGGTGCTTCGGTGTCAATTTTACCAAAAGCAAAAGAAGTAGTTATGGAATGCTGCCCACCATTAGATGTAGGAATATAACTATAAGATGCATAAATTGTATTATTCTGTATAGGTATTTTAAAAGATAAACCAAGGAAGAGCCACGCAGATTCCATTATTGAAGTATTATCGGTTCCTAAATTAAAAGCAGTTACAATATCCACATAATCAAGAATATTAAAGATTAATCCAGTTTTTAAACTAAACCCCAAGGGATAAAAATACAAATATAAATCAGAATATAGTTTGCTATATATGATGTTAGAGATATTTAAAAATGTAAAACTTGCCCCCCCACCAAGACCTATTGGTGGGACGGAGATTTCTTCACCTAAAAGAATTTTAATTGGCAAACCAAGATTTTTGACGACAAAGGCATATGAAAATCTTGAAAATGAAAAACCCACAGGGATTTCTTCATTATTAATACTTGTTATTCCGAAATCAAATCCAAATCCAAAATTAGAAAAGTTGTTAGTAAATAGATTCAAATCGAAACCAGCGAAAAAGGATTCATTAATCATTTTTGAAAAAGAAGTCTTAATTATTACATAGTTTATATTAGCATAATTACCAATATATGAACCAAAAAATGAAAGATTTCCATAATCTGTTATAAAATTAAAATAACTTGAAACATATAAAAAATTTGTAAAGCCACCAAATAATAAAGCTCCTTCATTTTGATATAAGGATGCAGCTAGTGATGGATTTAATATAAAACTTCCAGTAGAAAAAGGAATGCTTAAACCACCAAATCCAGTGATGAATAATGGAGTCGCTGATCCTTCTATAAAAACACCATTCGTAAAATCAGCTGAATTTAATGTAATAAAAAACATTAAGAGAATAACTATGATGAGAGTTTGTCTCAATTTTTTCATAAACTCTCCTTTTTAACCTTATAATAATTATGGCACAAAAATTAAATTGTAGAACAATTATTTTAAAATAAATTTATTTTATTCTTAAAGTAATTTAAAAGCTCACCAACTTTAACTCTTTCCTGCTGCATTGAATCTCTGTCTCGAACGGTCACGGTGTCGTCTTGTTCGACTGTTTGAAAATCAATTGTTACACAAAAAGGAGTTCCTATTTCATCCTGTCTTCTATAAAGTTTACCTATGGAACCAGTATCATCATATTGTACAGCGAAATATGGTGATATGATTTTGAAAATTTCTTTTGCTTTTTCAACAATTCTTGGTTCATTCTTTTTCAAAGGAAGGATTGCAACCTTAATAGGAGAAAGATTTATGGGAAATCTTAAAACAACCCTTTTTTCATCTTTAACTGTCTCTTCATAATAACAATCAAACATTATAGCCAAAAGCAATCTTTCCACACCGCAACTTGGTTCAATGACATATGGGGTAATATGAGTATTTGTATATGGATCGAAGTATTTTAATTCAACTCCAGAATATTCGGAATGTCTTTTTAAATCATAATCTGTTCGACTTGCAATACCCATCAATTCACCCCATCCCCATGGGAAGTTATATTCGATATCACAAGTTCTGTTTGAATAATGAGATAGCTCTTCTTTACTATGCTCTCTTATCCTTAAATTTTCTTTTGAGATACCGAGAGAAGTCAAAAAGTTCATAAACTCATTTATCCATGAATCAAAATATTGATTTTCAGTTCCAGGAAAAACGAAATATTCAATCTCCATCTGCTCAAATTCTCTTGTTCTAAAAATAAAATTACCTGGAGTAATTTCATTCCTAAAAGATTTTCCAATTTGAGCAATACCAAATGGAAGTTTTGGTCTAGATGAATTAACTATATTATTAAAATTTACAAATATTCCTTGAGCGGTTTCAGGTCTTAAGTATATTTCATTGGCTTTATCTTCTACAACTCCAGCAAATGTTTTAAACATAAGGTTGAATCTTCTTACTTCTGTAAAATCAGAGGCTCCACAAGATGGACAGGTAATGTTCATTTCTTTTAGCATTTTATTCAAGAGCTCTGCTTCAGCAGGTATTTTATCTTTTTGCAATTTTTGTTCTAAAAGATCATCGGCTCTAAATCTTTCCTTACAGTTTTTACAATCTACTAGGGGATCAGTAAAATTTCCAAGATGACCTGAAGCTTCCCAGACTCTTGGGTTCATCAATATAGCACTATCCAATCCAAACATATCTTGTCTTGTTGTAACCATCTTGTGCCAGAAAAGATTTTTTATGGTATTTTTAAGACTAACCCCTAAAGGACCAAAATCCCAAGTATTTGAAAGTCCTCCATATATTTCTGATCCTTGAAAAACAAATCCTCTTCTTTTTGCAAGTGAAACTAATGTTTTTAAGTCAGTCATCTATTTTCCTCATTTGATAATTTTGCTATTCATATTTAACAAATTATTCAAAAAAATCCATTAAATAAAAAAAGGAGCTATCAAAACTTTCGATAGCTCCCTAATAAATAAGCAGGAAACGGGACTTGAACCCGCGACATCCACCTTGGCAAGGTGGAGCTCTACCAACTGAGCTATTCCTGCAAAAATGGGCGATGCAGGGCTTGAACCTACGACCTCCTGCTTGTAAGGCAGAAGCTCTCCCAGCTGAGCTAATCGCCCGAAAAATTTTGCTTTGTGGCTAAAGCAAATGAATTAATTACATTATATAATTTTTTGTCAAGAGGGTATAATTAAATTTCTTCAAAAATCTCGTTTTGTATTTCTACTAGAAGATTTGATAATTTATCACGGCTTATTATTTCTATAGGTCTCGAGGTAGCTTGATATTCGACATCTGCGACTGTATATGATGGTGAAATTAAATAGGCTTTAGCGGATTTAGTTATCTTCATCTTATCTAAAATAAGTCCAATTTCTCTTTGGGTAATAGGTTCTGAAACATCTCTAATAATATAAAAGAAGACTGGTAATTTATCCAAATTTTTCCATTGAGATGTTGATCCTATTGTCTGAGCTTCAGCTCCCTTTCCTTTTTCTATAAGTTCCATCTTAACAATTTTACAGCCAAAATGATGAATAATTTTCTTGCATGTTTCTAAAAAATTCTCATTTGATAAAGTCAAAAATTCTCTGACAGGTTCATCATTCTTTAAATGCTGATATTTTGATAATTTTACAACGACATCTCTAAAATTTGATCTTATAGAATAAATATTTTCCCAAATTTCGACTGCCTCAGGGATAAGATTCATTTTAGAAAAACTTTCTGCTTGTGCATAAAGAATATTTAAATATGTAGTAGATTTTTTATCTTCAACATAATCACCAGCAATCTTAAAATAGTCTATTGATTCCTTATATTGTCCTAATTCATAATAAATTAAACCAGTTGAATATGCCGAATTTAAACCTAACTTTTTATCATTCACGGCTTTTTTCAAATGTATTAAAGCAGTTCTTAACTCTCCTAATTCTTTATAACAAAGCCCTATAAAATAGTTTGCATCGACTGAATTAGGAGCTGTTTTCAATGCAGTTGAAAGATATTTCAATGCTGTTTTATATTGTTTTCTATTATAAAAAGCTTCTCCAAGAGAAAAAATGGCTTCAACATTTGATTTATCTATTGCCAGAGCTTTTTGAAAGTATAGAATAGCATTTTCCCACTTACCAAATTGTTTGAAAATATTCCCAATTTTAAGCATCGTTTTTAAATCCGATGGATTTTTCTTTGCAATTAATAGAAGTTCTTTTAAGGCTTCTTCAGTTTGATTTGATTGTAAATAGATTTCTGCTAGTTTATATCTTACATCCTCCTCTGGAATATCATAAGATTCAAGGTTATATCTAAAAAGATAATTATATTCTGCTTTTGCTCCAGTATAGTTACCTAGGTTATAATAACAATCACCTAAAAGATAGTGTAATTTTGGATTATCTGAATCTTTTTCTAACATCCTTTGACAAATATTTGCTGCTTCAGAGAATTCGCCTTTTGACATTAGTTCATTAATTTTGGATATTTTTAGTGGATTAAATATTACCCTAATCAAAAGAAAAATTATAATCAAAAAAACAGAAGCAATAATTGAAACTAAAATAGTTAATTCCATTTTTTTTGTTTTTCCTTACTTAATGATAACCACAATATTAATTTTACTTTATTAATTATCTAAGTACTACCTGATTTAAATTTAATTAATTTTTAGCAAAAAGCAAATATGAGAATTTTTATTTTCTAATCATTCATTAATTTCAATCGAAAAAGAAATAGAAAAATTAATTTATTATGCTATTATTTTGATAAGAGACTATGAAAAAAGTAAAATTTAATTTCTCAGTTTTAATATATTTTTTCTCTATTATATTAATATTAGTTTTTACACCAGAAGTTTTAACTTTTTGCTCAGTTACAAATCTTTTAGCTCAAGAAACACAATCAAATTTCAATAAGGGTGAGCAATATTATATTGAAGGTAAATTCCAAATTGCAAAAATATTTTTGGAAAAAGCACTTACTGAAGATCCAGAAAATTACATCATCTATTATTATCTTGGGAATATATATTTTTTAGAACAAAATTATGAAGTTGCTCTAAACTATTATTTAAAAGGGGTTGAATTCAATAAGAATGTAACAATTTTTTATTATAATATTGGTTTAACTTATTATAATTTATTTAAATTTGAAGAATCCATAATTTGGTTTTTGAAAGTTTTAGAATTACAGCCAACAAATGGTTCAGTTTTTTTAAACCTTGGTTTTTGCTATTATTTCTTAAAAGATAAAGAGAACACATTAAAATATTGGAAACTATATGTAGAATACCCAACAGATCCAGTAAAAAGAGAAAAAATCTTGTACTTCATTTCTGTTATTTCTGATCCTAATTTTAAGTTCCCAGAGAATATGACTGCATCTTCATCTACTTCTAATACAAGCACTTCTTCTAGCTCATCTTCAAGTTCTTCTAGTTCTTCCTCCACATCTTCTTCGACTTCTTCCACAACTTCATCTTCTTCATCAATTGATACAACCCTTGTTGATACTATATTACAAAGTGCTACAACTATAGATGAAGTCCCCCCTGAACCAACAGATAGTGAAGAGGCATTATAAGAATACCAAATTAATGATTAGGTTATATATAATGGTAGTATATTAGTAAACTTTAAGTTATCTATTAAGTTAATAATTAATTTAAATATTAAGATATATATTAAGTTATATATTAAGTTAGTGCTAGTTTAGACAGATATTAAGCAATTTATAGGATTTTGCATTGATAGAATGAATTTTATTTTTGTATAACACAATATAAAAAATCAAATTAGATGAAAATATTTAAAAATAGGTGAGAGAAATATTTACTAGATAAAATTTTACAAAAGATCTTATATATTAGGATACATTAGGAGGAAAAATGAAAGATAAAAAGATCTTTATTTATGCTGGTATAGGTTTAATCTTTATTGTTGCTTTATCTACTTTTTTTATTCTAAGAAATTCATACAATAGAGATGAAAACCGATTGAAATTAGCTAAGACTTATATTTCAAAACAAGATTATGAATCTGCTCAAAGGATTTTAGAAGTGATTTTACTTAAAAATCCAGAAAATAAAGAAGCGCAAGATTTACTTGATCTAGTAATAAAAGAAAAACTTCAAAATGAAAATAAATCAGGTTCAGATAATATAGATAAAAATAAAATTGAATTAAAACCAGTTATAGAAAAACAAATAGTTATAGTTCAAAAAGAAGATACTAAACCAAAAGAGCTTCCTAATAAAGAAGAACAAAATAAAGAAAACTCTAATATTGATTCTAAGACCCAGACTTACAATGAACTTCTAAAAAAAGGTGAAACTGAGTACAAAAACGGCAATTACTTAAAGGCGATAGAATACTTTAATGAGGCAATGAAAGTTAAAAATGATGATTATAAGGTTTATCAGAATCTTGCCTATTCATATTTTGCAATAGATGATGGTTCCTCTGAAATCTATTCAAAGATTCAAAAAAACGCAGAAAAAGCGACAGAACTAAATAAAGATGCCATAGATTCATACATTTTACTCGGTCAAATTTACTATAAATCAAAGTTATTCGATAAGGCTAAAGAGATGTTTCAAAAAGCTCTGTCAATAAATCCTAAGAAAATTGAGGCATTAGAAGGCTTACTAATCTCCTTAGTTGCTCTTGAAGATTTAGAAAATGCTAGAAAAACAGCAGAAAGTATTCTTGAAAGGGATCCAAATAACTTTTTAGCAAATCAATATCTTGGGAAATACTATTTTAGTAAAGAAGATTGGGATAAATCGATTGACTATTTATCAAAAGCTTACACCAAAGACAGTACAAATAAAGAATTAAATATAATGCTTGCTAAATCTTATTACATGAAAAAAATGTACAATCAAGTCATCTCGGTAATTAATAATTCGATAAAAACTCAACCTATTTATGTTGAAGAAGGAATGTGGGCTGCATTGGCTTATGATAAAATTGGAGATAAGACTTCAGCAGATAAATTTTTCAATATAGCAATTTCAAGTAAAAATGCTTTCGACAACTCATATTTGTATAAAACTTATTTTAATTATGGATTATTTTTAAAAAACCAGGGTGAGTATATTAAAGCAATTAATATGTTCATGAAAGTAAACGAACTTGAACCTAAATATTTACCAGCTTATACTGAATTAGGGTTTTCATATTTTAGCCTGAAAGATTATGATAATTCTATAACATATTATGAAAAAGCTCTTTCTATGGGAGAAAAATCTTATAGCACATATTATAATCTTGGATTTGCATATTACAAAGCAAAAAGCAAAAGAGATCTTAATAAATCTCTAACCTATTTCAATAGTGCATTAAATGAGAATAAAAATATCACTGATGTTGAAAAAAGAAGTGATAATTTTGCTAATATCTATACAATCATTGGGAATATGATTATTAATGAAGATAAATCAAAAGCATTTCAATACTATAATCTTGCAGTTAAATATTCTTCTATTTATCTAGAGACTTATGAAGGAATCTTGGATTGTATTATCGCTGACACTGAGAAAAAACTAGTAAATCAAGAAAACCTTTTAAAAATAATAGAAACAGGTGATGCTAGGATCAAAATCTCTGTAGAAACGAAAACAGAAGTCAAAGAATCAAAAAAAAGGTTCTATATGAAGGCTGGTTTAGCTTGTTTTAACTATGAGCTTTTTGAACAAGCTTACAATTATTCAATGAAGGCTATAAACCTCGATAAAAAATATGGTGACGCATATGATGTGGCAATATATTCATTGATAAAACTTGGTAAAAAAGATGAAGCTTTAAAATTAATAGATATATATCTTGGTTTTGCCGATGAAAAGAAGAAGACGGAACTTTTAAAACTTGTAGAGCAACTTACAAAATGATCTAATTTTTGATTTATAGATTGATTAGATAAAAAAGATTTGATAATAATGGTTAAACAAAGTAATTTCTGTCAATTTATTAAACTAAACTTTTAAATTTGACCTTTTATTTTTAATTTTTTATATTGTTTATACAAAAATTAAATTAACAATTATTTGGAGGGATCAATGGGTTCTTATTTTGAAGTTGATGAATCTAATTTTGAAAATGAAGTATTAAAATCTAATTTGCCAGTATTAGTCGACTTTTGGGCTCCATGGTGTGGACCTTGTAAAATGGTTGCACCTATTGTAGAAGAAATTGCAAAGGAATATGAAGGGAAACTTAAAGTATGTAAAGTTAATACAGATGAATCTCAAGATATTGCAATGAAATATCAAATAGCTTCGATACCTACATTGGCAATTTTTAAAAATGGAAAAGAAATAAAAAGACAAATAGGAGCACTTCCTAAACCCATGCTTAAAAAATTTATTGATTCAGTAGCATTCTAAGAAGTTAATGCTTCTTTAATAATTTCAATAATTTCTGGAATATGGAATGGTTTATCAAAAAACGCAACGACATTATAACCAGATAATTTTTCTTTTGATATACATCCCATATTTCCAGAAATAACAATAAATTTAATTTTAGGATTAGCATGATAGATAGCCTTGATGGATGATTCCCCATTCATTTGAGGCATCATTAAATCCATAATAATAAGGTCAATATCTTCAGATATTGCTATCTTAAACGCTTCCTTTCCATTGTATGCTTGTTTTATCTTAAAATTTTCTGATTCAAGAATAGTTTTTAACATTTCATTTAACTGTGTATTATCATCTACTATTAAAATATTTTGCTTTGATTTCAATTTAATTCTCCTTTAATTATTTATTTTATTTTTCATTTTTTTCTATAATATTAAGTATAGTCTGGGGAATATCATTGAGCTTAGAAATTGAAGTATAATAATTCTTTTTTATTATTGCTTCTGGTAGACTTGTTTCATTTCGCAAAATCATATTTGGATCATCATCAACTTTTTGTACTACAATTGGTATATCGTTTTCTTTGGCTATTTTTAATCCATACAATGGATCGTTCTTTGTTAATACACCTGAAAGACATACTATTATTGGTTTAAACTTCTGTTTAATACAATTTTTTATAAATTCAGTAATACAGTTTTCTTGATACTTATAATTTGTTACTATTATATGTTTATTTTCATTTATACTTAAAACAAGACCAGCTTTAGATAAATAGATTTTATTTTCCAAAATAGTCTCTTTATCAACAATTTCCAAAGGTAATTTTGCCTTTTCTGCAAAGACTTCACAAAAAATTTTATCAAACCCAACGGGTAAATTTTGAAGAATAATTATTGGAAGATTAAAGGATTCATCGAATTTTTCTATAATTGAATAAAGTGCTTTTGGTCCACCAGAAGTAAGGCCAATTAGAATAAAATCATAATTCATAATTAATCCCTCATAAAACTTTTATTTATATATACTTATTTGATTTTAAATTATAATTTTTATTTTTCAATAGTTTAAACTGATATTGACTTTTATGATTAGTTTATTATTGTTTGATTATGAAAATCAAAGAAATTATAGAGCTTACTCAAGCTACAGTTTATAATTGTCCTAACTATGAGTTTGAGGTTTATTATACCTTCGCATCAGATTTAATGAGTGATGTACTTATACATGGTTCAAACTATGGCGATATTGCTCTTTTAGTCACTGGGCTAGCAAATCCTCAAGTAATCCGAACAGCCGAAGTACTTGATTTGAAAGCCATTCTGCTTGTCAGAGGTAAAAAACCTTCAGATGAATTGATTCGATTAGCAAAAGAAAATAACATTATACTTTTATCCACAGAATTTGGGATGTATAAAACTTGCGGTGAATTATATAAACATGACTTAAAACCTCTTTTTTGATTTATGGGTGAATACCAAAAACAAAAGAAAGTTAAATTATTCTGTGCTATACTCTATTCAGATAAAGAAATTTATGAAAATTGCCTGAAAATTCTTGAAAAAGATTTTTCAAAAATAGATTACATTTCTAATGAAATTCCTTTTTCATATACCTCCTACTATCGACCAGAAATGGGAGAAGAAATATATAGACTTTATATTTCATTTTCAGATCTCATATATCCATATAAACTAGCTGAAATTAAAAAAAGAACAAACGATATAGAAAATTATTTCAAGGTAGAGGGAAAAAGAAAAATAAATATCGACCCTGGTTATATCAGTTTAAGTAATCTTGTATTAGCTACAACAAAAAACTATTCCCATCGTATTGCTATATCACCAGAAATTTATGCTGAAGTCACTTTGATCTATGAGAAAAATAGCTATAAACCATTAGAATGGACATATCCTGATTACAAAGACCCTCAAAATATTATTCACTTTAATAACATTAGAAATATTCTAGCCAAACAGCCCAAAGAAAAATCCGAATTATAGATATTTTGTAAGAGAAACTTTTTATGTTTAGTGTCAATTTTATTCAAATTCTTATTTAATGATTAATTTCCCAAATTTTAAATTCAAATCCAAAATAAGAATCATTACTCAATAAATTGGTATCATTAATGAGATTATCATAAAAAACATTTGGATACATTTCGACAATTATTGAAAATTCTTTTTCAAAATAGAGTTTTGGTATTTTTAAGTTATTAAATAAATAAGGCTTGCAATAATAATTTTGAATTATTATCGTAAATTTTTAGCTTACTTATATTTATCATATCGTTATCTTCTATCCAAAATTCTAGATAATCATTATTAACAAAATAGAACCGCAATAACAAAAATATTTTTTCTATTAAACTATTTTTGATACTAATGTTTATCTTTTTTTCAAAAATATTCTTAAAATCCAAATCTGATATTTCATTTTTAGAATCGAGTTTAATCATATAAGATAAAAGAGTATCTTTTAATGAGACATTATTCCCGATAAAATTGTTAATACTAACATTTGTAATTTTAGCAAGATCAGTAATATTTAAATAAAAATGTAAAAATATTTCATAATTTTCAAAAAACTCATATTCATTACTTCCGACATATATCTTATAGGGAGATAATACTTTTGTTTTAAGATATATAGGAATTTTTAAAAATTGGTTTTTGCTTTTTAAAATTATTTCATCAGCAATAATCTTGTTTTTGATATCAATATGGTATGTTTTTACAACATTATAATCCAAAACCAAAATAGAATCATTATCCTCTTCCTTAAGTTTTGAAAAAAATAAATAAATACTATTCTGTTTTTCTTGAATATAAAAAAGATAGTTTTTTGATTTTTTTTCAAAAAATATATTCAAAAACCCCTCAGAATCTGTATTTGTAAATGAATAGTACGAATCATTGTTAACTATTAAAACCTTTTGATTGATTAGAGGAGCACCATTAAGATATATCTTTCTCTTATAATTGTTTACTTTACTATCAATTTGGTATTCTTCGCTTTTAAATAAAGTTATTTTAATATCACCTTGCCAATAAATTGGAAGTTCCATCAATTTAATAGTATAACCAGGTTTTGAAATAGCTAAAGTCCCTCCATTATTTTCAAAACAAAATTCTCCATTAAAGTTAGTCAAACCGATTGGCTTAAAATCAATAGAAATAGCAGCCTGATGTATAGGATCCCCACAACCATTTGTAACAATAATTTTCAATAACTTTGGGGGATTTATCTGTTGTGCCTTTAATAAAAAAGGATTAGATATAGACAATAAAAAAGTTAAAATAAAAAAAATGATTAAAATAAAAAAAGAAAGGAAAATTAATTTTTTCTTCATAGTTTCGATCAAAAAAGAAAATAAAAATTAAAGAATTTCTTTATTATTTATATTATCGAAAGTTGTATATTAATAATTTATTGTAAAAGATTTTCGATGTTTTCTATAATAAATCTATATAGGTTAAAACCAGTATTCAATGCTTTTTCATCAGGGTTAAAATTTGGAGTATGTAATTTTTGATTTTCACCATTTTTTACACCTAAAAAGAAATAGATACCTGGAATTTCTCTTAAAAAATAACTAAAATCATCTGAAATCATTGCAATTTGCGAAGACAAAAGATTAAAGCCTACATCTTTTTTCTTTGAAATAAGATCTATAAAATTATCTGATATTTTTTCATCATTTACTATTGGAAGGTAGACCGATTTTTCTTTGTATAAATAATTAAAATCATAGCAAATTTTTAAACTGTCTAATATATTACATATTGATTTACTTAAAAATTTATAAATTCTTTCAGAAAAAAATCTGAAGGTTCCGCCCAATATGGCTTTGTCTGTAAAAACATTTGGGATATCAAAACCCTTTAATTTACCAATGGTTAATAGCGCCATATCCTTAATATCTTTTTTTCTAGAAAGCATTGCCTGCATTGAAGTATAAAACTCAGAAAAAACGAACAATAAATCAGTTGAATTATGAGGTTGAGCACCGTGTCCACCTTTTGATGTCAATTCTATCTCGAATTCACAACTCCCAGCCCAAGCTGGGCCTTTTAAGAATGCTATCTCATCATAATTATAATCTGGATTTACATGTAATCCAAAGATAAGATCTGGTTTTTTAAATAGTTCTAAAATTTTTTCATCCAGCATTTTTAATGCGCCTCCTCCACCTTCTTCAGCTGGTTGAAAGATTAAAAGCAAATTACAAGGAGGTATATTTTTACTATAAAAAAAGGCAAGTCCAAGTAGTAATGCCATATGAAAGTCATGCCCACAAGCATGCATATAGCCTTGATGCTCACTTTTAAAATCAAAATTATTCTGCTCACTTATCTGTAACCCATCTATATCTGCTCTAAAAGCTATTGTTAAATCAGTTTTCCCCTTTATAAAGGCTAGGACTCCAGTATCTGCAATCTCCTTATACTCTACTTTGAGACTTTTAAGCTCATTTTTAATAAAACTAGAAGTTTTAATTTCATTAAATCCAATTTCTGGTATTCTATGAAGGATTCTTCTATACTCTATAAGTTTTTTTATCATTTTGTTTCCTTTAATTTTATTATTCTTGCAGTTAATTTAATATTTAAAATTTAATATTTATAAAGCTTATCGCTTATTTCACCTAACTTTACAATGATTCTTAATTTGTTCTTTTTTGTTATAGTTTTAATTTTTATTTATTATGTTTTAATTTTTATTTATTACTTTGATTAATTTTAATTCTAGAATAATTTTCCTCAATTTCATTCATTTCATTTATTAAAGAAATTGGATCAAGATTTATTCCTAAAAAAGTTGCCCCTAAATGAAGATGAGGCCCAGTTGAAATGCCAGTGCTACCCGAATATCCTATCAAATCTCCAGCAAACACTATTTGCCCTTCTTTAACATTAAGTTTATTTAAATGAAAGTATGAACTATATAAACCATAACCATGATCCAAGTATATGCAATTCCCACGAGTAATAGAATATCCTGCGAAAGCGACTCTTGCAGTAGATATAGCATAAACTTTTGTGTTTTCAGAAGCCTTTAAATCAACTCCTAAATGAGTAGAAGTATATAGTATGTTCTTATTCAAATCCTTATAAACCCTACTATTACCAAAAACAGAAACTATCTTCATAATTTCAAGTGGGTTTATAAATGGTAAAGTAAAATATCTTAAATTTGATTTCGTATTAAGTAAATTATTAAAAAACTTAGATTCTTCTTCCCTTTTTTCTGTATTCTTAGATGAGACAATCTCCTTCTTAGAGTTATCTAATATGATTTCTGATTTAGGGTATGGATCTTTTTCTATTACTGGAATTTGATATTCAAGTAATTTACCGTTTTTTTGTATTACTATTGTTATACTACTTTTTTTATTGTTCAAAGGCAAAACAAAAAAAGATAGTTTAAAGTCAACATTATCAATTATATCAAGTTCAGATTTATCTATAAGTATCTTTTCAATCCCTGAATCAAGTATCAAAATTGTATTAAATTTTCCATTTTGGGCATACGATGGGATTAACACCCCATCAAAACGATATAAATATTTTGAGTTAATAACTTCAACATTACTTTGCTCAGCTGATAAAATTATGAAAAAAAAGGAAAACAAAATTAAAAAGTAAAAGAATACCCATTTTTTTTTAATTGTATCCTCAAGTATTTTAAATTTTAATTTTTCATTTTTTGTTCTTATAATCATTTTAAACTTCTACTTCTTTATTTATTTTCTTTTTTTTTATCTTATTTTCACTAATACTTTCTTTTTTTATATTTTTGTCAATATAGTAATTTTATTTACTTTATCGGAAAATTTGTTTTCTTTTTTTGAAGATTTAGGAAATTAAAATGAAATGTAAAGATAGCCAGAAAATTGAACTTCTTAAAGTAATGGGAAGATCTATAATAGATTATGGCATGATAGAAGATGGTGATAAAATTATGGTCTGCCTTTCTGGAGGGAAAGATTCTCTTACACTTTTAGATCTTCTTTATGAAAATCAGAAAATAAGGATTTTTCCAAAAACCTATCAGATAGTAGCATTTCATATTACTTTATCCAAAGATTCGATTTCTTACAAAGAACTAGAAAATTATTGTAAGGAGCGTAATATTGAGTTTCATTTAAAATTATCAAATTTGCATCCATTTATTGCGAATCATGAAAATCATAGAAAAAATCCCTGTTATCTCTGCTCTCAAATAAGAAGAAAGTGGTTTTTAGATGAAGCTGAAAAACTTGGAATCAAAAAGATAGCTCTTGGACATACCCTTGATGATATTGTTACAACCTCTATTATGAATATTTTTTTTAACAGAACTTTAGCATCAGAACTTCCAAGATTATCTATTTTGGAAGACAAATTCTGGTTAATAAGACCTTTAGCATATATGGAAGAAAATAAAATATCTAGTTATGTAAAATCTCATAGATTACCAATAATAAAAAGTAGATGCAAAATAGGTGATAATAAAAGAAGAAAAAGAATACAAAGATTATTAAATGAATTAGAGGTAGAATTACCACAAATAAAAAAGAATATTTTTGCGGCTTTTAGAAATCCCAGTCCTAAATTTTTTCTAGATAATAGTTTTTCTCCACCAGATTTTAAAGGGAAGAAATATCGCCCTTAAATTTTAAAAACCAATCACAGTTCTCATCATTTTCTCGACAAAAGCCTCTTTTACAGGATGGACCTGCTTTTTCGAATAATAGTGGTGCTACTTTTTTTACTCTAGATAGCATTATAAAAGAAAGTTTTCGGATTTCCCATTGAGCATGCTTGCAACAACGGAGTTCAAAAAAGTTTAAAAGTGATCTTGCATTCATCGTTACAATTATATTTGAACATGTTGCATTTGTAAGTAAGTACCTTGCATCTTCCTTAGGAATACCATCTTTAATCATTTCCTCGTAAAGTTTTTTACCATCATTAATATAATTTATAAAATCTTCCCTATATTTGCTTTTTTCAATTGAGAATGGTAAGATATAAGGAAGATCTTTTTTCATCGTAACATATCTTTGTGATTGTTGTGAATATGATGCTATACGATGACGAACTAATTGATGAGTCAAACTTCTACTAACATCCTGAATTCCAAAAGTAAATGAAGCATGTTCAAAAGGAGAAAGATGGTTATGAAGTAAAAGAATAGATATTAATCTTTTTTGCTCTTCTTTATCATAAAATTTTTGCTTAACCTGCTCAATATCACTATTTGAATAACAAAGATTTGCTGCAATCGCCACCTGTTTTTCAGGTTCTGGTGTATATGATAAGAGAAGAACTTTCATTAAAAAATTATCTTATTTTTTATTTATTTTACCATACTTGTTTTTAAATTTTTCCACTCTACCAGTAGTGTCAACATTTCTTTCAGATTTACCGGTAAAATAAGGATGGCAGGCAGAACATATTTCTACATGCATCTCTGGTTTTATTGACATTGTTTCCATAACATTTCCGCATGCGCATTTGATAATAGATTTTTGAAAATTTGGATGAATACCTTTTTTCATATCTTCCCGTTCCTTATTATTTTGATTTATTCTTAATTAATTATAGATATTTTTGTTATCATTAATTGCTTTTTCAAAATAACAGATATTTTTTAATTTGCAATCAATTTATTTAACTACTACTTTTTACAATTTCGGCAAGGAACTCATTATTGTCTCTTGTAGATCTCATCTTTTCAATAACCTTTTGTGTCGCTTGTATCTCATCCCAATCTGCCATTGCATTTCTTAAAGCCCAGATCCTCGTCCTCTCTTCTTCATTTAACAGTAAGTCTTCCTTTCTTGTAGATGATCTTATTAAATCTATTGCTGGGAAAACCCTTCTATCTGCAAGTTTTCTTAATAGTATTATTTCACTATTTCCAGTTCCTTTAAATTCTTCGAATATGACATCATCCATTTTTGAACCTGTTTCAACAAGAGCTGTTGCCAATATGGTCAATGATCCACCATTTCGTATATTTCTTGCTGCACCAAAAAATTTCTTTGGACCATGCAAAGCACTAGCATCAACACCACCTGAAAGAACTTTACCAGAAGCCTGAACTGTCAAGTTATATGCTCTTCCAAGCCTTGTTATTGAATCAAGTAAAATAACTACATGTTTACCCATCTCCACAATTCTTTTTGCTTTCTCAATGACTATTTCTGAAACTTTTATATGCCTTGAAGGTTGTTCATCGAAAGTTGAAGATATTACTTCTGCAGAAGGGACATTTTCCTTCATATCAGTGACTTCTTCTGGTCTTTCATCTATTAAAAGTATAATCACATGGTAATCAGGATGATTTCTATAAATACCATTGGCAATTTCTTGAAGCATCATAGTTTTACCAGCTTTAGGAGGAGCGACAATTAGTGCCCTTTGCCCAATACCTATAGGAGCAAATAGATCCAATATTCTTGTTGAAATCTTCTCAGTTGCATATTCAAGTTTTATTCTCCTATCTGGATATATTGGTATAAGATTTTCAAAAGCAATTCGAGATTTTGTTACTTCAGGAGTACAGAAATTTATTTGTTCAATTCTTTCTAAGGCAAAGTATTTTTCTGTGTTGGTGCTATTTGGATTAGGAGGTCTAATATATCCAAGTAATGTATCTCCAGTCCTTAATCCATAATTTCTAATAATAGATGGTGAAATGTAAACATCCCCATCGGATTCGATATAAGAGTAGTATGAAAATCTTAGAAAACCATACTCTTTAACCTGTTCAAATACACCTTCTACTTTTATTGAACCTTTTGCTTTAGCTTGTAATTTTAGTATTTGAAGAACTATTTCTTCTTTTTTAGAATACCTTATTTGTTTTTGTCCCATTTGTTTTAAGTATTCTATAAGATCAGGTACTGGTTTTTCTAAAAGCTTATTTAAAGTTATTACTGGCTCTATGAATCTATATTGTTCAGTTTCTTCATTTTCAATTTGAGTATTATCTAATGAACTTTGATTTTGATTTTGCTCTTCTTTATTAGATACATTCGTTTCTTCTTTTTCAAAGCTGCCTATCTTTTCATTGAAATTAAAAGGTTCAGCAAATTCGTTTTCATTAGTCAAGCTGTCGCTTACAGTATTATTGATATTACTTTCATCATCTTTTTTTACTGTTTTTTTCTTGGTTTTAATTAAAATTCTTTTCCCATTTTTCGAGTTTAGTGATTCATTTGATTCTTCATTTTGAATTTCTGGCTGATCTAAATGATCTCCCATCAAATTGCTCCTATAAATTTATTTATTTTTCCTCTTGAAATAAAAAGAAATACTATCTTTTATATTAAATTTAATTTAAGTAACATCAAAATTTTTTATTATAATAATAACATGAATTTTATATTATTTAAATACCCTGATTTTTAGAACTGATGAAAAGATATTCCATACAGAACTGCCTTATCAGTAAATTTAATTTTGTTTTTGTCAAGTTATTTTTAATCTCTATCTTTTAATTTGAAAATAGTTTATAATTAGCTCGATCTTGCTTCTGTCATTTATCTTTTGGTTATATAGTTTTAATATAAATTGATTTCTAATTTCTTCATAAGATTTACAGAATAATTTAAGATAAATATAATACCTATAAAATGAAATATTCTGATTATCAAATTTAATTATAATATACTGCCAGTAATTTTCTTTGAAATTAGGATTAATATTAAATTTAACACTTTGGATTTCAAATCTAATGAAAGAAAGCAAATCAACATCATTAATATTTAAAATTTTAAAAGATTCAGATAGTTCCAAATCTAAAAGAAATCTTAGATTTATATCTATCCTGGTTTTGATCTCATTTTCAGCAAGTCTTTTTACTGCGGCAAGAGATTCATCTTCTCTTTCATATACAATATTTATTGTCTTTTCAGAATCTTGCTCTATCCAGAAGGTTTTATCGTTTATCCATAATGGAGTTTGGGTTGGCATAGAAGCGACGATTTTTATATAAGGATAAGTTTCAATTTCAGAAATCAAATCTTGTATTTCAAAATTTAATGTCGTTTCGAATAATGATAAAGGTGAATTATAGTCAGTACTTGGACTAAAATAACTACTTAAGTTATAGTTGGTATCTTTATTTTCTTCAATTATTTCTTTTTTACTTTTCTCAAAATATGTACACCCTATTATACAAATAAATAAAATTATGAAAATTAAAAAAATAATCTTATCGAAAATGTATTTTGAACAAAATTTCTTATTTTCCATTAGAATTATTTATATTTTAAGTTTTATATCTTAAGTTTTATATTTTAATCTCTGCTTCAATGCATTGTTTAATCTTATTTAATCCATTATTCTGAATCTGTCTAATTCTTTCACGAGTTAATGATAGCATTTTACCAGTTTCTTCAAGAGTATACGATTTATTACCTTTTAACCCATATCTAAGCTCAAGCACTAACTTTTCTCTAGGTGTAAGTTTAGAAAATGCTAATTGTAATGAGTGTTTCATCCATTGACGTTGATACTCATCAAGAATCTCTTCCTCTAAACTATTTGAAGCTATATAATCACCAATTACCGAGTTTGAATCCATTTGAATTGGTTCTTCTAAAAAATTTATTTCCTTGTTAAGTTCTAATATTTGCTTTAATTTTTTTTCTGGAATACAAAATTCTTCCGATAGAAGAGAAATTGATGGATTTACGCCATATGTTTTTGTGTAAAAATCTATGTATTCATTAATCTTATTTAACAGGTTATTTAGGTAATTTGGTATTCTAATAATTCTGGCTTTATCGGATAAAGTCTTAGTTATAGCTTGTTTAATCCAATAAAGGGCATATGTGGAAAATTTATTTCCCTTTCGGTAATCAAATTTGTCAATAGCTTCTAAAAGGCCAATGTTGCCTTCATTTATCAAATCAATAAGAGATATATATTTATTTTGAAATCTTTTAGCTACAGAAACAACTAAACGAAGATTTGATACCACTATTTTATTTTTAATACAATCAATTTCATTTTCAATTTCAAAAATAGCCGTTTTTATCCTTCTTTTCTCTTTCAAATCAATTACTTTCTTAAATTTATCAAATAAAAAAGTTAGCTCTTTTTCTTTATCCCTTAATCTCTTAAAAAAAACAACTTCTTCATCAGAAGTTAAAAGATCATAATGATTTACTTCTTTAAAATAAAGCGAAAAGACATCATTTAGGATTGATTCATCCTGTATTATCTTTTTCTCTTCCTCCTCAATTTCATATTCCAAAAAACTATCTTCTTTATTATTATTAAAAAAGAAGGATTCAGAATTACTCATCTTACCCTCCTAGGTTTGATAAATTATATCCTTAAATTTCATTATATAATAATACAACAAAATCGAAAAAATACTTTTTTAAAATATTATTTTTTTAGAAATTCTTTCAAACTAAGCATTTTTTCTTTGAAAAAGACAGATAGATTTAAAACATTATCTTCTGGTGCAAACCCAATGCAGGTTTGCAAATTGACTATTTGTTTATTTTGAACAAAAATTTCCTGTAAATTAGAAACAACTATGCTATAATCTTCTATTTTAACAATAACTGATTTCCCAAAACCAGATATTTCTCCAACATATATAATTTCACCATTTGATACTGGTGAAAATATTATATTGCTTTTTAAGTACAATAGAAGTATTTTTTCAGTTTTTAGTTTAAGGTCATAATTATCTACTGGCGAATATATTATAAGTGATTTTGAAGGGATATTGAGAATCATTCCTATTTTTAAAATATCAGACTCTTTCAAATTGTTAGCTTTTCTAAGCTCTTCGATAGAAACATTGAATTTTTTTGCTATTCCATACAAGGTATCACCTTTTTGTACCTTATATGTAATGTTTTCTGAAATAGTTAATAAAATCTTTGGTTTTTCCAGTCTCTGAATAATAGGTTGATAATAATAAATACTGTTTGTTATACCATCTTCAGAGCTTTTAGAAAAATTTTTTATATCAATTATGAAATTGGAAAAAGATAAGAAAAAAAATAAAATCATAATAAAAAATGGAATGACTATTTTTTGAAAGTTATTTGAAGGTTGCTTCATACAAATTGATTCGGTAAAAATCAAGTCAAAATTTAATAAAAAAAGATTTAAAACACCTCTGTTGAAGATATTTTTCTTCTACAACCACAAAATCAGTAACCTCTACAATGCCATTACCATTTACAATTTTTGCAATAGCGTTATCTATATTGCTTTTTTCTCCTTCAAAAAGGGCTGAGACAGATCCATCTGACATATTTTGAACCCAACCAGTAATTCCATATTGAGTGACGATATTTCTAACAAAGGATCTAAATCCTACATTTTGGACATATCCTCTAAAATTATAGAGGCGTGATATCATTTTTAACTCCCTTTTTTATAATTGTTCAGAAGCAATATCAGCAAGCTTTGACCTTTCGGTTTTACTTAGTAAAATTGAACCAACAATAGAGTAATCTTTCAATTTTTCTACTACATATGAAAGACCATTTGAGTTTTCGTCAAGATACGGAGAATCAATTTGCTGAGGATCTCCAGTAAGAACTATCTTTGTCCCTTCTCCAGCTCTAGACACTATAGTCTTGACTTCTAGAGGTGTTAAATTTTGAGCTTCATCTATTATCATGAACTGCTCAGGTATAGATCTACCTCTTATATAAGTTAAAGCTTCGACCTGTAATAAAGATTGTTCCATTAATTGTTTTTTAAAATCAGATTGAGATTGTTCATCATACTGTAAAGAAGTTAAGAAATCGAGATTATCATAAATAGGTTGCATCCAGCTAGATAGTTTTTCTTCTTTACTCCCTGGAAGATATCCGATATCTTTTCCCATAGGTATAACAGGTCTAGCAACTAAAAGTCTTTTATATTTTTTTTCTTTAAGAACTTTCAAAAGCCCACAAGCTATTGCTATCAAGGTTTTCCCTGTCCCAGCTTTACCGATAAGATTTACTAGTTTAACTGAATCATCTAATAGAAGATTAAATGCGAATATCTGTTCCATATTTTTAGGTCTTATTCCAAAAGCATACAATTCCTTTGAATTTATAAGTTTTAATAGATTTTCTTCTTTTATGAATCTAGTTAGAGCCGTGTGTTTTTCATTTCTTAAATCGACCAATTCAATAAATTCATTTGCAACATACTTTTCATTAGTAATGAGATTATGTTCTTTATATATTTTATCTATTTGCTCAGAATCAATTTTTATTTTTCTATAACCTTTATAAATGGTTTCATATGAAACTTTTTGTTTTTCGTAATCTATTGCCCTTATACCTAATGCTTGAGCTTTAATTCTTGCATTTATATCCTTAGAAACAAAAAATACTTCATCTGCCATCGATTTATAATATAATGCTGTCCCAATTATAAGGTCATCGGCTATTTCTTTAGAAAATTCAGCAGGAATAACCATAGATTTACCAGCTGCAATTATTAGTTTCCCCCCTTCTTTTAACTTTACTCCATCTGTTAATGGACCTTTTACTCTTAATTGATCTAATGTTCTTATGACAATTCTGGCATTTTTCCCAATTTCTGATTGATCCTTTTTAAATTTATCAAGTTCTTCTATGACTTTTAAAGGAATAACCACAGTTTCTTCTGCAAATGAAAACATTGATCTTGGGTTATGTAAGAGAACATTGGTATCTATAACAAATATTTTCATTTTTTTCCCTTAGTATTAATTATTAACTCTTTAACAAATAAATTTATAAATTTATTACATCTTAGGTCTAATTTATTTATAGAAAGCATTGGAAAATCAAAATGGGGTAAACTGATTTTGAACAAAATAATCATCCTCTAAAAATTTCATCTGTTTATTAAGGTTATCATAATGAGTTTTTTCCCATTCTGATAGATAATGAAAAAACTGTTTTAATCCCTTGTCTTTTGTTTCTTTTTCAGCCTTTGAATAAAATTCAAAAGAATCATATTCTAGTTTTATTGCGATAGATAATGCTGACATCTCATAATGCTTATCTTTTATTCTATTTTTAAACTCTTTTGAAAATATAGGACTTTCAGTATTTTCAAAATCGACCTTTTTTTGAATATTCTCTATATTATATTCTTCTTTCTTTATAAGATGTTTCAATATTTGCTGTAAAATCTGAAAATGAGATTCCTCTTCTTGTGACATTGAAAAAAATATTCCTTTGGCTTTTTCATCATCTGTTTTTTCAGCTATAGCTTTATATAACTCTTTTCCCTCAAGTTCACTTCTCATCGCAGTTTTTATTACTTCTTTAATATCCATATAAACCTCTTTTAATCTCTTTAATAAAATTATAATTCACTTAATCTATATATTCAAGTCGATTGAATTTTTTTTTTATTCAATTATATTTACTTATATATGAAATAAATTTTAGGTAAATAAAGAATCTATGAAAAAATATCTTTGGTTAATTGCGATTATTATCCTTTTTATAATTGCTGGTTTTATACTAAAAATAACTTATAATTTTGTAGTCCAATCAAGAGTTAATGTTGAAAAGGCGATCTCTATTTTAAAAGATGAGTTTGTACCCTTGAAAATGAAGATTTTTATTGATGGAAATAAGATAAGTTATCAACTCAAGTTTTATGACCTGATGGGGACAAATGTCGCTGCACTTAATAATGAAATAAGTGGAAATCAGCTGTTTATCGATTTTTATGTAATTAAAATCAAAGATAATTTCCTTTTTTTCCCTTATCTAATTTATTCAAATGAGATACCACCCGTTATGGGGAAAAAGATTTTTGATATATATGAAAAAAACTATGATGGAATTCTTTTCCCAGAAATTTATGCCTCTGAAAATATGAATGAAAATTATTTGAAGTTCATTTCATCTATATGGCAAGCAATTAAGAGTGGTAATATTACCTTCTTTTCTTCAAATTACAATGGTAATGCCCTTCATCTTTTAAGTAATATCTCTGAAATAGATCCAAATTCAGTTTATGAATTTGTATGCCATACTTCAAAAGGAGGCATAGAAATTGTTAAACGTTGATCTCAAAACTATAATAATCTTACTATCAACTACAGCTGTCTTAAGTGCGTTATACACATTTTTTCAGTTTCTATTTAAATTTCATCCAGAAAAAAAGATTTCAAAATTTTTCTTTATCTTACTAACTTTCTTAAAATCTATTGGTGTATTTTTTTTCATAGTTATAGCTTTATATTTTATTTATTACATCTACAACACTATAAATCAGTATTTGACTTTGATAGAAATGAAAAAATATGTTAAAAACCTTTCAAGAGAAAGAGTTTTAGCAAAGATTTCGATTACCGATTTTTCAGAAAATAGCTTTAATTGTATATTGGAATTATACTCATTAACGGGTAAATTATTTAAAAAATCAAGTTACCAACTTAATGGAACTGAATTTTACCTTGATTTTGTGGTATTAAATTTTGATTATATGTTTATAGAAAAGGGATCTAATAATATAGCTTATCCTTCTACTATTTTTTCTGATTCAATAGCCTATGATAATGGTATCAAACTCTTATCTTCAAATGAATTAAAAGAGTTTCTTTCTGCAGATTCAGATAAATTTATTGGATTAAATTCAAAAAAGGTAATTTCATTATCTAATTTTATATTTAATTGTATTTCTAATGATGATTTTGCTAGAAAAAATGGGATAAGATCCATTATTGGTTCTGCTTTACATCATAAAATTTTTTCAAAATCGATTTATAAAGTTTACTTGCAAAATACTGGTGGACTTTCTATGGTTGAAGAAAATTTTTAATACTTTTAATTTTGAAAATATATTATATACTTCTTTTAGAAGGAGTTTATTCATGAACCCTACCTTTACCGACAACAATATTTTTATTAATGTCGATGTTGAAACCAAGTCTGAACTTATAAGATTTTTAAGTCAAAAGATGTCAGATCTTTCTCAAGTTTCTGAGGAGTATATAAACGAATTACTTATAAATAGAGAAGAACAACTTACCACAGGTATAGGAGAAGGGATAGCAATCCCTCACGCTTTCTCTGAAAAATTCAAAGGGTTCTATATTATTGTTGGTACCTTAAAAAAAGAGATAGATTTTCATTCTATTGATAAAAAGCCAGTTTCAATATTTATTTGCATCTGTGCTCATACGAGTGAAAACCTAAAATACTTAAAAGTCATTGCAAAATTTGCTGAAATTTTACATAACCCAGTTCAGAGAAAAAAAATAATTGAATGTAAAACTACTAATGAACTTATGAATATCCTAAATCCTTTGATTCAAATTTAATTTACTTTTTCTTTTATAATATAATAAATCATTTTTCTTAAATTTTATAATATCCTTTGGAGGTATTGATGGAAATTAGAACAAGATTTGCTCCTTCACCAACTGGGCATTTACATATTGGTGGATTAAGATCTGCACTTTTTTCCTACCTTTGGGCAAAGCATAATAATGGTAAATTCTTTCTAAGGATTGAAGATACCGATAGATCTCGCTATGTTGAAGGAGCAGTTGAGGGAATAAAAAAATCTCTTTTATGGGCTGGAATCAGTTGGGACGAAGATATAATTTTTCAATCTGAAAGATTAGATCTTTATCAAAAAGCAGCAAATAAACTTTTAGAAGAAGGGAAAGCTTATAGATGCTTTTGTTCAGAATCAAGGCTCGAAAGAGTAAGAAAACTAAGAGAACAAAACAAACTTCCTTCTGGTTATGATAGAAAATGCCGAAACTTGACCAAAGAAGAGATAGATGAGCATATTACGAATGGGGATCCTTATGTAATAAGACTAAAAGTCCCCCTTGAAGGTGAAACAATCTGTAATGACCTTCTTAGAGGAGAGATTAGATTTGATAACTCCACATTGGAAGATATTGTCCTAATAAAATCTGATGGTTTCCCAACTTATCATATGGCTCATGTAATTGATGATAATGATATGAAGATTACACATGTCACAAGAGGGGAGGAATGGATCTCATCGATGCCAGTTCATGTAATCTTGTTTAATATGTTTGGCTTCGATCTCCCAGTTTATGTTCATCTTCCAGTAGTATTAGGTGAAAGTGGTAAAAAATTATCCAAAAGAGATGGAGCATCTTCAGTCGCAGAGTTTATCGAAGCTGGTTATCTACCAGAAGCTATCATAAATTATCTTGCCCTTTTGGGATGGTCTTATGATGATCAAACCCAGATATTTGATATGAAAAAACTTATTGAACTTTTCGATATTTCAAAAGTTTCAAAAGCTTCAGCTGTTTTTTCTTATGAAAAGCTTGATTGGTACAATGGATATTACATCAGAAATTTATCACTAGAGAAGTTCTATGAAAAGGCTCTTCCTTATTTTATCAAGGCAAATTATGTGAACGAGTCTCCTACACCTCAAGAAGAACAATACATAAAAAAGATACTACCTCAAATTCAAGATAGGATTTTTAAACTATCAGATATTATATCCTATTGTAAATTCTTTTTCAAATCCCCAGAAAATTATAATAAAGAAGATTTTATAGATAAAGGAAGGGACTTACAAAGATCGAAAGAAATCTTAGAAAAGGTTTTACCTGTACTTGAAAATTCAGAATTTTCAGAAAAAGATTTAGAGGAAAATCTTAGAATCTTTATTGAAAAGGAAAACTTAAAGGTAAAAGATTGTTTTATGCCAATTCGTGTTGCTATTTGCGGAAGTAGATTCTCTCCTGGTCTTTTTGAAACCTTATCAATAATAGGAAAAGATGAAACCATTAAAAGAATAAAAAATGCTTTAAGTCAACTTTAAAAATTTTTGGAGCATCGATATGGAAGATAATTTTACTCATATTTCCCATACTTCAATGGAAAGACTTGAACTTTTGATAAGAAAAAGATTAGAAAATGGTGTTGATAAAAATGATATTGATAAAAGGATCTGGGACCTATTTGGAGAAGATTGGAGTATTATGTTTACGGATCTTGCTGGTTTTAGTAGAGAGGTAGAAAAATTTGGGATAATTCATTTTCTTCAAATAATATATGAATCAAAAAGACTATTTCTTCCAATTATTGATAAATACGATGGGATTTTAATTAAAATGGATGGTGATAGCATGCTTGTAATATTCAGAAATCCTTTAAAGGCAATTAAGTGTGCTATCGAAATGCAAAAAGAATCTTTTATTTATAATCAGAAAAAAATTCCAGAAGAAAAAGTATTGCTTTGTGTTGGACTTGGTTATGGTAAAATCTTGAAAATCGGAGATGTAGATGTTTTTGGAGCAGAAGTCAATGCTTCAAGTAAACTTGGAGAAGACATAGCAAAAGAAGGTGAAATATTATGCACTTTAAATTTCATGGAAGAAATAAATAAATCGCAAGATAAAGTTTCTAAAGAAAATATATTATTTAGCGAAATTGAAGAAATTCCTCCTGGCGCAAAAAAAGCCTTCAAGATAAATTATTCTTTTTAAATTTTAATTCAAGTAATGTTATTTATAGATTTTTATTTTTTATTTTATTCTATTTCAATTTTTGCAAATAATTAAAAGCTAAAAATGCAGCAAAAGCACCATCTGCAGCTGCTAAAACTATCTGTTTCATTGATTTTGAAATTATATCTCCAGCAGCATAAACACCTTTTATATTTGTTTCAACATTATTTTTCGTAATTATAAAACCATTTTCATCTAATTCTATTTGATCTTTTACCAAATCGGTATTTGGCAAATATCCTATGAATACAAAAACTCCATTAACATCATAATTTTTTATACTTTTATCTATTGTAGATTCGAGTAATATTGATTCTACTAGATTTGTGCCAGAAATCTCTTTTGGAATCATATTATATAAAATCTCTATATTTTTTGTTTCTTTTACATGATTTACAAGAAATTTCTGTCCTCTAAATTGATCTCTTCTATGTATAAGATATACCTTTTTAGCGTGTTGAGCTAAAATAATAGATTCTTCTAAAGCTGTATCACCTCCACCTATTGCTGCAACAACTTTATCTTTAAATAATGGAGCATCACAGGTGCCACAATATGATACACCTCTACCTAAAAATTTATTTTCACCATTAATTCCAAGTTTTTTAGGACTTGCTCCCATAGCTAATATAACCGATTTTGCCTCGATAATTCCATCTTCTGTCTTTATTTTCTTAATATCTTCTTTTAATGATAATTCTATCACTTCCGTGTATTTAACCTCAACCCCAAGATGATTAAGTTGTGCAAGCATCTTTGAACCAAGAACATAACCTGAAATTGGCTCATCAAATCCCGGATAGTTTTCTATGGTTGCTGTTAGATTCATCTGTCCACCAACCGCAGTTCTTTCAATAACTAAAGTTGATAACCCATATCTTGAACCATAGATTGCAGCACTCATTCCGGCTGGACCACCACCAATTATAACCAAATCGTACATTATTTCCTCCAAATTTTGTAATATAAAGATCAAAAGTTAAATTAAAAATGTAAATAAAAATCGACCATTAAAATCGTAAAAATAGTTAATTTAAATGATAAAAATATAAAATTAAATTTAACGATTTAAATATATGAAAAATAAAAAAAATCGTCAACTTCTTAAAAATTCCTTTAATAATAGTCAACTTCGATGAAGCTGCTTTACTAAATGAATTTGATCATAAAAATTCTGATAAAATTCATTTTGTATACTTAAGTATTTCTTTTATGTTAGATTTTATTACCAGATCAGAAATACTTGAAAGTAATGCACTTTTTGGCTTATAAGCAATACCTACACCACTTATTTTTATTGGACATATATCTTCATTAGAATCTCCAACATATATTATATCTTGCATCTTAATGTTAAATTTTTCTGAAAGATATATGATTGCATTTGATTTACATACAGGATGATTACATAGTGATTTTGAGGAATTTACAAAATAAGAAGGAATAAGAACCTCACCAGTAAATATATCATTAGATATACCAAGCTGATTTGAAAGAGAAAAATCCATTCCTAATTTCTTTCTAATTGTTTCAGTAATCATATCGAAAGAGTTGCTTACAATTCCAGTTAAATATCCTCTTGTTTTTAATTCTCTGACAACATATATAAAATCTTCTTGAATATTTATAGTATCTAAAAAGTTTATCATCTCATCTTTATTTATTCCATTTAATAACTTAGCAATCAACTTTTTTTGTATAGTATAATCATTATATTTAGTTATTATTTCGACATAATTATCAGTTAGATTTTTTTTGGAAAAAAATTCTTTTAAAATATCTTTTTCTAATATTACACCAGAAAGATTAAAAATTATCATTTTCTTTAGGTTCAATAATGAGGATTGAACAACAGAAACCATCTCATTTTGTATTATATTTATAGACTGAAGACCATCAAAATCTAGAAGCTTTCTATCTGCTGCTCTTTTTAAGATAGCCTTAGCTACTTCAGAAGACATTTTACCAAGTTGTTGCCAAGGTTTTGATTTGTTATCTATCTTGCCTATATGAACTTCTTTTATTTTTGCTTTTGTATTAAACACATCTATAAGGATACCTATATCAACCCCATAATCATTTTCAAAATTCACCTTTTGGAGAATTTGCTTTTTACCAGCAATCATACCTGAAAGTGGTTGAGAAAAAACTAAAAGTTGTGGGAATAAAATTCCAAGCAAAGGTTTTGCAACGAGTTCGGTTACTCTGCCAGCCTCTCTATCAAAGGTAGATTTAACAAAATCATATCCTTCATATAAAATAGGATATACCAACTTTTCAACTATATCATCTTCATAGTTTCCTATATCACCATCAAGATAGACAAGAATATCATTTTTTGCATAATGTAAGCCCTCTTTCATTGAATAACCTTTCCCACGAACAGCACTTACAAAAACCTTTGCGCCATGTTTTTTAGCTTCTTCGACAGTGTTATCTTCAGAATTATCATCTATTACTATAATTTCATCAGCAAATTTACTACTTTTAACAAGTTCAACGACCTTTCCAATACTTTGTTCCTCATTTAATGCTGGTATAATTACAGAGACTTTTTCTTTTTTTTTGAAAAAAGAGGTAATTTTTTTAAAAATATTCATATCTTTATTTCTCTTTTTTATTATTTATTTTGATTTTTTTGATTACTTTCAGTTAAATATATATTTTTATTATTAATAACCCTATATTTTATTATGAATTTTATCATGAATTTTATTTATTTATCTTCAATAATTTTTATCCAAATCTCCCTT
>JGI11944J13513_1000247_pt1 | contig 59811 bp, 66 predicted proteins | sample TerdegcoTASludge_FD_13513 | JGI IMG/M metagenome (IMG submission 13513) | reverse complement strand
GCTCTTCGCTCTTTCCTGTGGGACGCCTCTACAGACCGACCTGATCATTGGCCTTCTGTTGCCTCTTCGATTGTTCCCAGCGATAGCACAAAAAATGAACCACAAAGACACAAAGGCACAAATATATCTCTTCATATCGCTGTTTAATCTCCATATTGAGGATAGAATCCTTTGTGTCTTTGTGCCTTTGTGGTTTTGAGTTTGAGTCACAATGTCCACATAAAACAGCGAATAGCAACAAAATTGCTCCATCCCTTTCTTGCGAATTCGGGAACGCTCATCAATCCTTCTCCCGCTCAATCTCCTTTTTCCGGATCACCTCTTCCATCCTGCAACTGTGTAGCTCAGCGACTCCGTGGGCCTCCAGCGCCTGTATCTCCTCTTCCTGGAAAGACCGCAGCCTCTCCATGAGCAGATCGTAGTTCACCAGATGGCCGTCGAACTCCGGGCCCTCCACGCAGGCCAACCTCATCTGGCCGTCAACCTCAACCCGGCAGCTTCCGCACATGCCAGTACCGTCGATCATGATGGGGTTCAAGCTAACTGTAGTCTTGATCCCAAGAGGCCTGGTGATCTCGCTTACCCTCTTCATCATCGGCACCGGCCCGATGGCTACCACCACATCCGGAATCTCGCTCTCCAGCACCTCTACCAGAAGCTCTGTGACCAAAGCATTGCGTTCTTTGCTGCCAGTGTCAGTGCAGACCAGCAGCTCGTCGGAGACCTTATCCATCTCTTCTCGCAGGATGATCAGCTCCTCATTTCGCGCTCCGATGATGCTGATCACCCGGCTTGCTTCGCTTTTCAGCTTCTTGGCAATGGGATAGAGAACGGCAACCCCCGTCCCACCGCCTACGCAGACCGCCGTCCCCACCGCTCCCACCTCAGTGGGCCGGCCCAGGGGTCCGACCACATTCTGATAGGAGTCGCCCACCTGTAGGCTCTTGAAAAGGGTGGTGGACCAGCCTGCTACTGAGAATATGATGGTTATGGTCCCTTTCTCTGGATTGGCATCTGAGATCGTCATCGGCACCCTCTCCCCAAACTCATTTGCCCTGAGCATCACAAACTGCCCTGGCTGGGCCACGCGAGCGATCTTTGGCGCCTCGATCTCATTGAGGACCATCCTCCCCCCTGCCATCTCCTCCCTCCTCACTATTCTATTCATCCAGCCTCTTGGCGATCTGCCATTCTAATACCATTCTATTTTTACTGGAGAAATGAAATCGATTCGATGATTGAAAAGTAGTGTAACTCGTCATGAGATATAACAATTGGCTTATGATTCCAGAGAGAAGGAAGTAGAGTGAGGACCTTTAGGGTAGTGTCCCAAAATTGCTGTAATTTCATAGCCGCCTATATCCTACTATCATTATTCTACATCTATCATTAAATACTTTTTACCCCTGAACCACTCCTCATTTATATTTATTATGATGTATCCTGACAATCTCATCCGGGATTGATCACCCGGGAATGCTCCCACAGGTCTGCTTCTGCCCATGTCAATTGTTTCTGCAGCAGGATCGTACCCTCGATCTCTCAGCTCCTTCGCCAGTTCTTGCATCTTCATCTCGTCATCCGATGCCTCTTTCAGCTTATCGGCGATCTCATGTTTGTCCTTGTTGGGGAACGCTCTCCAGGACTGCCCTGGAATGATGGACATGGCAGTGTTTCGACTATGCCTCGACTGCGTCGAGGCAGCCACCGATGCAATCGTGGCACGTCGAAACTCTCGCTGACCTCAGTCATCGATATCTGCCAGGAGGCTCCCACAANAGACGATTCCACTGAGCGTCATCCAATAGCCACTGTCCTCCGATTCCGCTATGCTGGCGCCCAGGATCTCCCTGAGACCATACTCGCGAACACCCACTACAACCAGCAGTGCCCTGTTCTTGTATTGGGAACCGCATCTCACCTTGAAGTATGTGGCATCAACCAGAAGATAGCGAATCTTGACTTCAATTGGGCGCTCGAGGTACTCCTCCACTTTTTCGTCGAGAATCTTGCATAACCGAGAGATCTCTTATTACTTAATTTTTTCAGCCTAATTTATTTCGGCATAGTGAGAAAATATTGAAAACTAAGTGAGAGCCAAACATGTACTCTAATAATTACCAGAATATAGGTTATCAATTTAATAATATAATAATTTGATGATTACATATTCATCCTTATTCTCGATTTTTATCCATATTCAGATAAATCTGTCCAGTATTTTAATAAGAATGAACATAATCGTCTATATAATTCTTGGAGTCACATCACTAGAATGAGGTTGAAGTTAAATGAGCCAGAAGAGAAGAACCAATGATATAATCGCATCAGAGATACTGAAGCTGTGCATGAATGGAGCATCCAAGACCCGAATCGTCTATCAGGCAAATTTGAATTCCGCCAGTGCAAAGCCCTATATTGAACATTTGATAACTAATGGACTTGTAGAGAAGATTCCCGTGGGCTCCAAGATCGTATACAAGACCACGCCAAAGGGGGCGGAATTGACACGAGTATTTACTCAGTTTCACAGCGAGATGGATAAGCTATTTGCATGTGTCTGAAACGGAAATAAGATGATCTGATCTTTTCAAGGTCTTTTTCTGGTCTTATTCTTTTTTCCTGTCTTGATCTCAGCCGGTTGGCAGTAATGCAGACTCTAGCAAACCTCTTATGCAATGATCGAAATCTCAGCAGCATGTTCAAGGTGGGAGAATACAGCGAAGAAGAGGCGAAGTACATCGCCGGATATCTGAGGGATGCAGGATTCAGAGTGGATGTCATAAGCTTGGTCACGTCCTGCTCGGATTTTACAACCACTCTGCAGGGCAGAGCCAGCGAGCTGAGAGAGCGGGGCAAGCTAACTGAGAAGCATGAGAGTCTTATCTCCGCCATGAAGGTAGCGCTGGAAAAGGCACCTGAGGCGAAGGATGTCCGAGATCTTTATTTGGCTGAGCTGGATCCAGAGTGGTTGGCAAAAAGAGAGAGGATGAAAGAGCTGGATTCAGAGGAGACAGATGAAGAGACTAAAGAAGAGCTAATAAGGTCCCTGGCATTGTTCATAGTGGCTGTGGATTTTGCTAAGAGCTTCCTCGATCTCAACGATATCGATCTGGACTCTCCGATAGGCGAGCAGCTTGAAGATCCGGTGATCAGCATCCGTGTCAAGCCGGAAGATGTTGACCCTGAAGACCCTCTGCTCAGAGAGAGGTTGTTGGTGGAACTGGAAAAAAAGTTTGAGGTAAGAATAGATGAGTCCTCCTCAGCGCTTTTCCGGGATATCGACAAGAACTTTCAGGAAGAATACTATGAGGAGTATCTGGGGATAATGGCTTTGGGAGTGGTGGTCAAAGACCTGATGGAATTCCCGGAGAAAGGGAAGATAGATACCGAGGATTTTGCCGATAGGTGCTTTATCGAAGTCGGCGATGAATTCACCCTGAGCATCGACGCCAGCCAGGCAGCAGATGAGATCGCCCGCTCTCTGGAGAAGAGGGGAATTCTGAAGATCAAAGGCAATAGCATAAAGTGGAAGGCTTAGAGGAATGGAGCGCCGGATGATCGAACCCTGGCAAACCTTTATCTCCTATCAGCCATTCTCCCCCTTTAGTCCCGGAATGTGACCATTAGGTCGAACCGGCCAAGGTGAAATAGATGAGATCTTTTTACAGCTATATCGGCGATGCCTGGTCCTCTCCTCGAGAGGGATACGTGGGCGCGCTGAGGCAGGACAGGCTCAAGGCCTGGCGCCAGGAGAGCACCGTGCAGAAGATCGAGCGGCCCACCAGACTGGACAGGGCGCGGGCACTGGGCTACAAGGCCAAGCAGGGCATAATCGTGGCGCGTGTCAAGGTAAGGCGGGGCGGCAGAAGAAAGTCCCGTTATGAGAGAAACAGAAAGACCAGCAAGATGGGAGTCAACACCATCACCATGGCCAAATCCATCCAGAGGATCGCCGAGGAGCGGGCGGGGAGAAGGTACCGTAACATGGAGGTCCTGAACTCCTACTGGGTGGCAGAGGACGGCAGGCAGAAGTTCTACGAGGTCATTTTGGTCGATCCCCACTCCACATCCATCAGGAGCGATAAAGACCTGTGCTGGGTGGCGGACAATGTCCACCGGGGCAGAGCAGTGCGGGGCAAGACCAGCGCCGGCCGCAAGGGCAGGGGCCAGAGGCACAAGGGCTTTGGCACTGAGAAGACCAGGCCCGGCATAAGAGCCCACGATGGCAAAGGAAAGTGAGCTTTGATCGATAAGGTCTCTATTCGGGCTTTTGTGGCCGCGACTGAGGACGAGGGGCGTGTGCGCGAAGCACTGAGCATCTTCGTTCCTCTGGACCGAATATCCTCTGATATTGCTCTGGGCCATTTCGGAAATGAGATCAAAATTCTCCAGGCCTCTCTGAGAAAAAAGGAGGGGCAAGCATTTTTTCAAATTCTGATTGAGCAGCTGCCCCCAGAGGACAGATTCCGCCTTCACCAGGAGATACCAGAACGGCTAGAGGGAAAAAGCCACTTCCACCTCCGCCTGGACAAGCAGGCCGCCTACAGGGGCCTCTTCCGCCTGACCGACTCCAAAGATGCTCTGGACGTCTGCGCTCTGGTTAAGACCTATCCCTCTAATCGCGATCTGGCCATCAAAATCCTAAGTGAACTCATATGAGCTTCTATGAGTGCTTGAGAGCATATCCAGAGGGATCGTCCTCTGCCAGCCGCATGGCGCTGAAAGCAAAAAGCCTGGGCTACCAGGGAATTATAATATGCAATAAAGAACCCTACAGCATCTTCCGCCCAGAGGCGGCAGAGAGGATAAGAGGAATCCAGGTGGCCATCGGTGCGGAGGTGACGGCAAAGGACGCCAGATCGCTACGCAGCCGGATATCATCCTTGCGATCGATTTACCCTTTTCTCATGGTTAGAGGCACAACCGAGGAGATGGTGCGAACAGCGAGCGAGGACCCAAATGTCGATGCATTGATCCTCTCCTGCGATAGCCACAGGCCTTTAGGCATTGCCGCCGCCCGCGCCGCCCAGCTAAACCAGGTGGCAATAGGATTTGATCTGGGCCCTTTCCTGCGCCTATCAGGGCGGCACCGCTCCCGCTGGCTGGAGGCCTTAGAACGGAACCTGCAGCTGGCACGGAAGTTCGACCTGCATCTGATGCTGACTGCCGGTGCCAGATCTCACCTGGACCTCCGTTCTCCCCGAGACATCACCGCTCTGGCGGAGGTGATGGGCTTCGATCAACAGGAAGCCCGCCAGGCCCTTTCCTTAGCAGGAGACATCCTGGCCCTCAACCGCCGATCCTGGCCCAGTCCGGGGGTGGAGCTCCTTTGAGAAGCAGACTGCCTATCCTCAGAATGAGGAGGAGGTATATGATATTCCAGCTGGAGGCAGAAGGGGAGATAGAGGGCAAAGATCTGATCCGAGAGATCCTGGCCGCTCAGCGCTCCCTCTTTGGCGACATCGGCAGCGCAGATAACAGACTCCATCTGATCTCCTTCGATGGCTGTCAGGGAATACTGCGTTTTAACCATAAGAGGACGGACCAGACCAGGGCCACTTTGGCCTCGATCCATTCCATCCAGGGAACAAGAGCGGCTCTACAGGTAAAAGGGGTTTCGGGGACGATTAAATCGGCCACAGAAAAGTATTTACCGCGCCTATGTAAATTAAACGACGATTGCGACAGAAGAAGAATCGAGCTGAAAGAAGTATCCGGGTGCATTGTTCGCACCCATGGCCTGCAGGTCGATCTCTGTCCAGATGACAGCGAATGGACCAAAGGATCAGATACCAGATACCTGGGACTGACCTCTTTTGATTTATGTGGAGGACACGAGGATGCAGATGGCACCGCAGATGGGTTATGATAGGGCTATTACTGTATTCAGCCCTGATGGCAGACTATTTCAAGTTGAATACGCCCGCGAGGCAGTCCGTAGAGGAACTACGGCAGTAGGCATTAAGGTAAAAGACGGCGTGGCCGTGCTAGTGGACAAGAGGATCACCAGCAGACTGATGGAACCCAAATCAATTGAGAAGATATTTCAGATCGATAACCACATCGGTGCCGCCACATCAGGTCTAGTCGCCGATGCCAGGGTGCTTATCGACCGAGCCAGGGTAGAAAGCCAGATAAACCGCCTGATTTATGACGAGCCGATCGGAGTTGAGGCACTGGCCAAGAAGATCTGCGACTTCAAGCAGCAGTACACCCAGTACGGTGGTGTGCGCCCCTTCGGAACCGCTTTGCTTATCATCGGAGCAGAGGAGGATCGAGCCCGCCTATTTGAGACCGACCCCTCTGGCGCTCTGCTAGAGTACAAGGCTACAGGCATCGGAGCAGGTAGAGCCTCGGTGATGGAGGTATTCGAGGAGAAATACCGAGAAGACCTCACCATGGACGAGGCAGTTCTCCTGGGCCTGGAGGCTCTTCATAGAGCTGCCGAGGGCAAGGTGGAGGCAGCAACCACTGAGATCGGCATCATCAAGCTCTCTGATAAGCTATTTTATAAGCTGACGGAAAAAGAGGTCAGCGACTATGTGGAGCGCATGAAAGCAATCGTCGCCTCCAATAAGGCCGAATCAGGCAAGGGTGAAGAAGGAGAGGCATAAGGATGGTCAGACTGGATGACGCTGTACCTGCCAGGTTGAAGACCCATGGAACCACCTTCGAGGTCTTGGTGGACCCGGATGGGGCTCTTGCCCTGAAGAGAGGGGAAAGCGTCAACCTAGAGGATATCCTGGCGGTGGAGGATGTCTTCGAGAATGCCTCTCGAGGAGATAGAAGCCCGGAAGATGACCTGCAAAAGGCCTTTGGGACAACCGATCCCCTCTCCATCGCTCCGGTTATCATCAAGAAGGGAGAGATCAGCCTTACCGCTGAGCAGAGGAAGAGGTTTTTGGAGAACAAGAGAAGGCAGGTCATAGAGGTCATCGCCAGAAATGCCATCAATCCCCAGACAAAAACCCCTCATCCCCCTGGCCGGATCGATCAGGCGATGACCGAGGCCCGCGTCAATATCGATCCCACTAAATCCACTGACGAGCTGGTCAAGATGGTGATGAAGGCCATCCGTCCGCTAATCCCCATAAGGTTCGAGGAGGTGGAGGTGGCGGTCAAGGTCCCACCGGAATATGCTCCCAAGGCCTATGGAGAGATCTCCGCTTTTGGAAGGCTCACCCGAGAAGCCTGGCAGAACAATGGCGCCTGGATAGGAGTGGTTCAGATACCAGCGGGCATGCAGACCGAGTTTTACGACCTGGTCAACCGGCTGACCAAAGGCGAGGCCGAGACGAAACTTCTTAAGCATTAAGAATGGAGTAGGAAGCGCATGGATCGCAAGGTGGTAGTACCAGGTGATCTTCTCTCTGAGGATGCCAAGAGATCGGGCGAGGGGACTTACATCAAGGATGGTAGCGTCTACTCCTTGCTGTACGGACTTGCGAACTACAGGGACAAGATAAATGTCATACCTCTGGCGGGAAAGTACATGCCCGCACCAGGGGACAATGTGATTGGAGTGGTGAAGGACATAACCTTCTCCAACTGGATCGTGGACATCAATTCGCCATATGACGGGCTTTTGCACATCTCGGAGTACCCCAAGAGGATAGAATCGGATGAGATGTCCAAATATCTGCGCATCGGCAGCTCCATTATGACCCGGGTGAAGGATGTGGACCCCACGATGAAGGTGGAGCTAACCCTAAACGACAGAAAGCTGGGCCCGATTAAGACCGGACAGGTAATCGAGATCAGCCATACCCGAGTGCCCAGGTTGATCGGCAAGGGCGGTTCCATGATCAGCATGCTGAAAAAAGAGGTAAACTGCAGCATATTCGTTGGCCAGAACGGCAGGATCTGGATCAACGGCTGTAGAGATGATACGGATCTGGCGCTCAAGACCATTGCCCTGATAGAGAAGGAAGCGCATACCAATGGCCTGACGGACAGGATTGTGAACTTCCTTAAGGCAGAGAAAGAGGCCAGAAGTTGATCGCTATGGATGAGAATGATATATCGTTTTTTAAAGACGGACTCCGCCTGGACGGCCGGCGAGCCGATGAGCTCAGGCCGGTGAAGATTAAGGTAGGTGTCCTGGCCAGAGCTGATGGCTCTTGCTATATCGAGATGGGAGGAAATAAGGTCATAGCTGCAGTGTACGGGCCTAGAGAGGTTCACCCCAGACATCTGCAGGAGGTAACCAGAGCCATTGTGCGCTACCGATACAACATGGCCTCCTTCTCGGTGGAGGAGAGAAAGCGTCCCGGCCCGGATCGCCGATCCTATGAGCTATCCAAAGTGAGCAGAGAAGCACTGGAGCCGGTGATTCTGACCTCGTTTTTCCCTCGGTCGGTGATAGATGTATTCGTAGAGGTGCTCCAGGCAGATGCAGGGACGAGAACCGCAGGCATAAACGCTGCCGCTGTCGCCCTGGCGGATGCAGGAATTCCCATGAAGAGCATGATATCCTCCTGCGCAGCAGGGAAGGTTGGTGACACCATCGTCCTGGACCCGATGAAAGAGGAAGACAACTTCGGCCAGGCCGATCTGCCCATCGCCATGACTCCCAACGGCGACATCACCCTGATGCAGATGGACGGCAACCTGAGCATAGACGAGTTCCATCAGGCGGTGGAGATGGCCATGAAAGGAGCAAAGGACATCTATGAGCTGCAGAGGAGGGCATTAGTGGAGAAGTACAGCCAGATATCAGCAGCTTCAGGCCAGGAGGAGGTGCATCTCTATGAGTAACGTCATTTCCGAGATCAAGAAGGATTTCATCTATAACCTCCTTTTAAAAGGGGAGAGGATGGACGGCCGGAGCTTTGACCAGTACCGGGAGATATCCATTGAGAGGGATGTCATCCGCAAAGCAGAGGGAAGCGCTCTGGTGAAGCTGGGATCCAGCCAGGTCTTGGTCGGAGTGAAGATGCAGCCCGGTGAGCCATTCCAGGATTCTCCCAACCGAGGGGTAATAATCACCAATGCAGAGCTTGTGCCCCTGGCCTCGCCCTCTTTCGAGCCCGGCCCGCCCAATGAGGTGGGAATAGAGCTGGCAAGGGTGGTGGACCGGGGGGTGCGCGAGTCCAAGGCGGTGGACCTCGAGGCTTTGTGCATTGAGCCTGGAAAGCAGGTTTGGATAGTATTCATCGATGTGCATATTCTGGATGACTGCGGAAACATCCTCGATGCCGCTTCTTTGGGAGCAATAGCGGCCCTTCTGTGCACCAAGGTGCCTGCGTCGAGGTTTGGCCTGGGGGAGGATTTTATCCTGCCTATCAGGGACATTCCCATAGCAACGACTGCTATTGAATTTTCTGATGTGTTGATGTTCGATCCCGGTGTGGAGGAGGAGGCGGTGGCCAACACCAAGCTCACCGTCATCACCACCGCAAACGGAGATATCTGCGGCATACAGAAGAGCGGCACAGGAATGCTCAAGCCCGAGCAGGTCTACCGCATCATTGATATAGCATGTGAGAAGGCGAAGGAAATCCGGGAAAAGTTTCTGGAAGCTTAAACGGAAGTAAAGATCATGGCAAAGCAGATTACAAAAGGAAAGAAGAGCAGATCGGCAGCCAGGTTTGGCGCGAGGTACGGCCGCAAGTCAAGGAAGCTTGTAGCGGATCTGGAGGAGAAGAGCAAGGCCTCATATGACTGCCCACAATGTGGAAGGAATAAGGTAAAGAGGACGAGCACAGCCATCTGGAGCTGCAGCAAATGCGGATATACCTTCGCAGGCGGTTCCTTCCTGCCCGAGACCTCTCTAGGCCGTTCTGTGCTGCGGTCTCTCAAGAAAAGCCTTGAGGCGGATTAGAAGATGGCCTATAAGTGCACCAGATGCAAGAAGATCGTGGAGATCGATTACGAGTACAGCGGCATACGCTGTCCTTACTGCGGCCACAGGATCCTGATGAAGGAGAGGCCCACAACAGTCAAGAAGATGAAAGCCATCTGATGCTGGTAACCACCTCGCGCGACCCTTCATCTAAGACAAGGAGGCTTGGAAGAGCACTGGCAGCATTCCTCTCCCTTCCCTATATCAACCGGGGAAAGCAGGGCTTCTCGGGAGAGGATACATGGCTGGTAGTGGTGGAGGATCATGGTAACCCCAAGGGCCTGGTCAAGCGTTCCATGACAGGTGAGGAATTGCTTGCCTTCAAGCTGTTAAGTGAGCCTGTGGGAAGAAGGCAGAAGAGGGATGTGCCCCTGGTGACGGGACCGGCGAAGGAAGCAACTGCGATCGCCCGGTTCTTTGAGCTGGATTGGTCGGAGTCGCCCGATCCAGAGGCGCGAACGATTTCCGTGGCATCTGGCAGGATCGATTTCATGGATAAGGACAAGGCCTGGTTCAGTCTAAGGATATGAAGGGCTGGGCAGAGCTGGTCTTCGAGACGCCTCATTCCCGAGAGGTATATGAGGCTCTGGCACCGGAGTTGGAAGATGAGATCCACCGATCGAATGTCGAGCTGATCCAGGAGACTGGATCCGTTAGATTGAAGATCTCAGGAAGAGACGTGGTCTCCCTTCGGGCAGCCTTAAATACCTGGATCAGGTTGGTCAAGATCGCAATTGAGATGGTGAGTTTATGAGTGGCGAATTGCCTCCGCAGATACAAAACCAGTTGGCTCAGCTTCAGCAGCTCCAGCAGCAAGCTCAGGCTGTTATGACTCAGAAGACCCAGATCGAGGGTCTGATCAGAGAGACCGAAGCGGCGCTGAAAGAGCTGGAGAAGAGCCCGGACGACGCAGTTATATACAAGAGCGTCGGCGAACTTCTCTTCAGAGCGGACAAATTGAAGCTGACTGAGGAGCTGAAAGAGAGAAAGGAAATGATGGATATCAGGCTTAAGACGATGGTAAAGCAAGAAGAGCGCATTCAAGGGCGCTTCACTCAGCTTCAAGAGCAGCTAAAGCAGTCATTAGGTCAGATGCCGCCCAAGGGCGGCTAAACAAATTCGCGGACCCGTGGCTTAGCCAGGATATAGCACCGGGCTTCTAACCCGGGGGTCGCGGGTTCGAATCCCGCCGGGTCCGTTTTACCATTTTCGAGGATATATGTGCGAACTTACGGTTTATATCATGAAAAACGGAGTGCGGGATAAGGTCATGGAGAGCGTGGTCAGGCTTATGGTCCACGACGGCAAGGTGATCCTGGAGGGCATCTTCGGCGATTCCATGGAAGTTGGGGGTAGGATCTCCGAAGTGAATATTTTATCCCAATCTGCCACAATAATCGGTTGAAATCCCATCTACTTCGGCTCATAAGGCTTATGGACTTGAATATCGATCAAGAGAGCTATGAGACTGATTGAGATGATTTGCGTGCTATCCATATCCGTGCTTTTAGCATCGATTATGGGCTGCGTTGCAGATGAGAGCGAAAATTCCATAAAAGCCAATCCCGACATTCCAAGAACGAATCTGCCAGATGGATTCGTGCTTTTGGCTGCCCTCCCCGAGATGGACCCCAATGTGAATATGACCGATTATATAACCGAGTTCTATGGAGAAAAACAGATAGAACCTCTCAATATCTCTGTGGGAATATACCAATGGGAGGCGAAGGACGGGGGCCAGACCTATGATGCCAAGATCACATATCTCCGGCTGCCTGATGAGGAACAGGCACTCGCTGCCATCGATAACTTCCGGTCCCAGGAGGATTACACCGAGCAGATCGCTCGCGGTCTGGAAATCTTCGGCAATGCCACAATCAATGAGCATAATGCTTTGGAGATAAGACACATCCAGAACAACAAGAGCTATAAATATATTTACCTTTGGAACAATGTGAACCTGGTGGCGCTGGTCGAGGGCAACAATGATAGAAATCAGAGCCTGCAGCTCGCTATTGCCACAGGCCTTTAAACTCTTTTTTTGATCTATCTCTTATAATTCAATTCGAGATCTCCCTCGCTCCATTTGTAGACTGGAAAGCTCTTGCGCTTGTGGCCTGAGGCCTGCAGAGCCTGAACCACCAGGGGCACAGTGATGGTGGCATCGGAGAAGACCTGTACCCGACTTGCCTCCTTTTTCACCTTGCCCCAGGAGACCGCCTCCTCAAATGTGCAGCCCGAGAGGCCTCCCCAGTGGGGAGAGTCTGCGGTATATTGAATGGCATAGCTGTGCCCTCCGGAGTAGTTGCCTATCAGCTCCGCTATGACCTCGGTCTGCTGGATGAAGTTCTTGGGGACCCCGCCTCCGATATAGATCACTCCCGTCTGGAGGGATCTCTCCACGATCCTTGTGATCTCGTCCACATCCTTGATCTGATCGACCAGTACCCGGCATCCATCGCGCAGGGCCAAGACCATCCCTATACCCCAGGAGCTGTCACCCAAAGCAGGAACGAAGATGGGAACACCGGCCTTATGGGCGGCACCGAGGATGGTGGTATCGGGCAGGCCCTTCCCCACCATCTCCATCAGCTCACGGGAGGAGTAGCGCCTATCCTGGTCCAGGCCCTTGACAAAATCGGATATGTGGTTGTCCGCCCGATGAAGCTCGATCTCCGAGACGAAGACATCGTATATCCGGTCGATCTTGCACTCGTTCAGATAGGCGTCGTCTGCACACGAGCTCCCCCGAAAGTGGATTATCCCCAGCCCCTCGCACAGGTCGTGGAACAGATTGGCCCCAGTGCTCACCAGGCAGTCCACCTTCCTTTCCCGCAGTAGATAGGCGATGAACTCGCCCAGACCGGCGGGAACCATGGCCCCGGCCAGTCCCAGGAAAATGGGGACATCCTCGTCCATCATCCTCTCCCAGATACGCAAAGATATGCCGAGCTGGCCTCCCTGAAAGCCCATCCTGCCCATATCGCCAACCAGCTCAGCGACCCCCCGGTCTTTCATGGGGATCGTCGTCCTGGTCCGCTCTCCATTGCAGATCAGATCATGACCGTGATTATGTTCCATTCTATCCCTCTTCAGCTCTGAAAGGAGATTGGTCTGTTGACTCTTAAGGATTATCCATCCCCGACAGAGGATATCGATCCACGCTCTCTCCACCGGGAATTTCGTGCTCCGCGTCGCAGATGCCGTTGGCATCGGAGTCAGTGCAGTCGAAGTCGCTGTAGTAGTTGCCTACAGTGCCGTTGTCCCACTGGTTAGTGGCATCATCATAGGCGTTGCTTGTTCCCCAGCCTTGTGCTAGCTTGAGAAGGGACTCGATCAAAGGAGACGTTGTTGTGATGACAGCCCCCTCCATGGCGTTCTCGACCAGGTAGTTTTGGAAGAGCAAATTGTCCTTGGATCCTTTAAGCTTGATCCCGCCTAAAACATTTTGAGTAGCGTTGTTGCCGGCCACGACATTGCCCTGACATTCTGTTAGGATTATGCCTGCCCAGTTGTTATATCCGACATCGTTATACTCGATGGAATTCTCCTCGCAGCCCAGGTAAAGGCCGATCCCTCCCCATTCGTTGTAATCTGCCCTGTTCCTCCTCACGACATTGTTGCGGCAGTCGTCCAGATCTATGCCGTTGCCTACGTTATAGCTGGCATTGTTCCCTTCGATCTTGTTATCATCGCTGGATGAGTAAAGGCCAATTCCGCCATGACCATTGCGGCAGACCTGGTTTTTGGCGATGGTGTTGCTGCTCGCATCCGTGAGTTGGATGCCATAGTTCTCGCTTTCGGAGACTGAATTGTTTGAAATCAGGTTATCGTCGCTCCCATCCCAGAGGACGATCCCGCTCGGATTATAAGCGACATTGTTGGCCGTCACAGTATTTTCGCTGGACATATGAAGCCCAATCCCCGAATGATCATTCGCCATTGCATCGTTGCTCAGGATCGAATTGTTGAAGGAACTCTTTATATAAATGCCGTATCTGGAGTTGCTGTATAGATCGTTCTCCGAGATGAGGCTGTCGTTGCTGGCGTCCCAGATGGATATTCCGCTCTCATTGTTGTGGCTGAAGTTGTTCTCTTTGACGCTGTTTCCGGAGGAGTCCATAAGCCACAGGCCGCTGTATCCGTTATTCTGAGCAGTATTCGCCTGCACGATATTGTTTGGAGATTCCCAGAGCATGATCCCGTAAAAAGCATTCTCGCTGGCATTGTTATCGACAAAAGCGTTGTTAGAGCCGGATACCCGGATCCCGTCACCAGGAATGGATTTGACCGCAGTGTTGCTCAAGATGGTGTTATTCCTGCAGTGCTCGGAGAGGGCGATCCCTGCATAGGTGTTTTCCCTGGCGATGTTGTTTATGATCGTGTTGTCATCCGCCTTCCAGAGGAGGATTCCCACATCGTTGAGGATAGCGGTATTATCTTCGACGGTGCAATTCTTCGAGCCGTCGACGAGAATGCCGGCGAACGCCAATTCGGGATCGATCCCCTCGGGCACAATCTTATAAAACCCTTTTGACTCCATCGGCTTTTTCGAATTGCTCGAATTCGTCACCACAAACCCCTCAAACCTGATCCCATCCTTGCTGAGGGTGACGGCCGAGCCCATTCCTGAGGCATCGATGACCGGCCTTCCGCCGCCGCTGTCCACCCCCAATAGGGTGAGCATCTTGTGAACATTCAAAATCTCATAATACGTTCCGCTCTGGACCTCGATCACGTCACCAGGCATCGCTTTATCAATAGCATCCTGGATCCTGTCCCCAGGCCCAACCACTATCTTCTCGGCCCCGGCCAGATGTGACAGGAGGAGGGCAAAAATCAGAAGTAATTTGAGCTTCATAGCTATCACTTATAATTATTGTTCGTGTTATAAAGCAAAAAGCATTTTCATGGCGGAAGGTTCTGAGACAAATTCAGGGTTAGACTACGGCCAGAATTGAAGGGCGATCGAGAGCAAAGGGCTTTATCGTGAAGTTTTATATACCTATAAGATCTCTTAAGCAAGGTTCGAACTGATGGGCTCCGCATCGCGGAAAACGAGATGAGTCGCGAGTTCGTTGATTGCGATTTTGATCGGGACGCAGGGGATGGCAGCAGATGAAGGCATACTCGGGTATGGGGGCAGGCAGCAGATGAAGAGGGCGAAAAGATATGTGGACGGCTGAGGATTCCATTGAGCTGTACGGAATAGAAAAATGGGGCAACGGCTACTTTTCTGTCAACGACAAAGGAAATGTTGTCGTCATGCCCAAGAAGAATCTCTATCAATCCGTGGACATCATGGATCTCATCGAGGAGATAGAAAATTCCCGCGATCTGGAGTTCCCCGTCCTCCTCCGCTTTCCCCAGATGCTGGAAGACCGGATAGATGAGATCACCGGGGCATTCATGGGGGCGATAGAGGAGTTCGAATATCCCGGCACCTACCAGCCCATCTTTCCCATGAAGGTGAACCAGAGAAAGGAGGTCATCGAGTATATCATCAAATACGGAGCAAAACATAATATCGGCATGGAGGTGGGAACCAAAGCCGAGCTTTTAGCCGCCCTCTCTTTGGGCCTGCCCAGATATGCTCCCTTGATCTGCAATGGCTACAAGGATGAGGATTACCTCCGCCTGGCGCTGAGTATTCATAATTTAAATAATATAATCATAGTAGTAGACCTTTTCGAGGAGATCTACGATATCCTGAAGTACGCCCATGCCATGGGGGTGGTTCCCAGAATCGGCATGAGGGTGAAGCTATTCGCCCGCGGCTCAGGTCGATGGGTGGAGTCGGGTGGGGAGTCTGCCAAGTTCGGCCTTTCCACCAGCGAGGCCTTAGAATTGATGAGAATACTCGATGAGAGGGGGCTCAAGGACAGCCTGAAGATGCTCCACTTCCACATCGGCTCGCAGATCACCGATATCCGCACGATCAAGAACGCCATGATTGAGGCGGCAAGGGTCTATGCCAAAGCGCGAAAGATCTGCAATATCGAGTATCTGAATGTGGGCGGCGGCCTCTCTGTGGACTACAACGGCTCGAACACCGCCACCCCCTCCAGCGCTAACTACTCCCTGCAGGAGTATGCCAATGACGTGGTATATACAGTGCAGAAGATCTGTGAGGACGAGGAGGTCCCCTGCCCCACCATAGTCTCCGAGAGCGGCAGGGCCATTGCTGCCTACCACAGCATGCTCATCTTCAAGATCATCGGCAGAAAGAACGCCAAGAGCTCCCCCCTGCGACCTCCGGATGATGAGGCTCCCATGCAGATCGATGATCTCTGCAGCGCCTTCAAAGAGATCAACATCGACAACTACAAAGAACATTACCATGATGCCCTGCAGTACAGAGACGAGCTTTATGACTCCTTCAATCTGGGCAACATCGACCTGGAGGAGAGAGCCAAAGGCGAGACCTTATTCTGGATGGTCTGCAAGAAGGCGGCCTTCCTGGCCAAGGAAGCAGGGGATGAGTCCGATGAGTTCTTGGAACTGAAAAAGCTGGTCAGCCAGAAGTACATCGGCAACTTCTCCCTCTTCCAGTCCGTCCCGGACATGTGGGGGGTAGAGCAGATATTCCCCACCATACCATTGCACCGCCTGGATGAGATGCCCAGCGAAAGGGGCAGGATTGTGGATATCACCTGCGACTCAGACGGCGAGATCAAGAGATATGCCGGTGACAGCGAGGGCCTAGAGTACCTGGAGATGCATACCCTGCTGGAGGATGAGGACTACTATCTGGGCATCTTCCTCTTAGGAGCCTATCAGGATACCCTGGGGGATTTCCATAACCTTTTGGGCTGCGCCCATGAGGTGCATGTCATGGCAGAGGATGGCGAGTGGTATATCTGCCAGAAGGTGGAGGGAGACACCTGCAAAAAGTTGCTAGATTTCTTCAACTATGAGACCAAGGACTACATCTGGGAGATCATGGACCGCTGCGTGACCAGAAAGGAGAGCATCCACAAGAGGGAGCTGGAGCAGATCGAAGCCGAGCTGAACCGCACCCTCAAGGGCTATACCTACTTCATCACCCGTCCCCGGAAGCATGCGAAGAAGAAGAACGAGCAGGAAAAGGATATGAGCTGCAGCGTCCTGAAGCGCTGAAAGCGAGGTCGATCTCCTGTGGCATAAGCCCGCTGCCCTCAGCCTGGCGCAACACCAGGCGGCCCATAATCTTAAGTTCCTGAGAATATCTCAAGGCTATTGATGCCTTCCCCATCACGGGGCAACAGCCCTCTTCTTGCCCTTCCCGGAGTTTTAGCTATCCTCTTCTCTTTAGCCATAGGGCTGCTGGCCCTCTTGACCTCCCTGGCATCATTTGGTCGGCAGGAGGTGTACGGCTATACGATCTCCCCTGGGGCAGGTGGGATTCTGTTCATTCATCTCGCTCTGGCCGGAATGGTGGGGATGGCCATCCACCTGGGGAGCAGGAAGGGGGCAAGCTGGCTGCAGATGTTGCTGGCTCTGACCAGCCTTTTCTCCCTCGTCCTCTTTGCCCGCTTCCAGGAATGGGCAGGCTGCTTCTTCCTGATTATCATCGCTGCTGCCGCTTATTATTCGAGCCTGCGGATGAAGGGTACTTTGCTGTTCCTCTTTTCCGGCCTGATCGGCTTTCTGATCGCCCAGCTGGCCATAACCACCCTCCCTTATGGCTGGAAGACCTGGGCCATCCCTGGGGTGCTCTTCGTCCTCGCCGGACTGATCGCTCTCCTGGAGGACCACCTGGCCCTGTTGCCGGGAATGGGCCAGGGGACAAGATCAAGCTCTGCCAGCCGACTTTTTTATGCCCTCCTCTGCTCGCTGATCGCAATCGCTGCCATAGCCCTGCTCATGCAGGTTCCTCACGATGCTGGGCCAGGCCTAGAAAGTGCAACGAGATCACAGGCCGAACTTTTTCCGGATTCAGCAGATGGAGAGGCTATCCCTGCATCCGTCCGTATGGGCGTCGGCAATGCCGGGGCTGAGGATGGCTGCAACTGCTGGAATAGGTCATCCCATAATCCCGATGTCCTCGATGTAGATCAGAGCTGCCAGGGGACACTTCCATGGGCAAAAATCACCTGCCCAGAGGATGTGCGGACATTTCCTCAGGGGGAGAGCATCCTCTTCCAGGCCTGGACCTGCGAAGAGGAGCCCTGCCAGTATCTGTGGTGGTCTGACCGAGATGGTATCCTATCAAGCAATCGGTCCTTCTCCAGCAACGGCTTAACCGTGGGTTGGCATACCATCACCCTAACCGTCACCAATGCCTCTGGCCGCACAATCCGGGATTCCATAGAGCTGGGGGTGGCCCCACCATCGACCTGCAGCAATGTCTTCCCCCGGCCCAGATACTATCCCGTGGACACCCCCTGCCAGGATATCTGGCCCAATGGCACTGAATCCTGCCAGCAGGTCGAGGTCTGCCATCCGGACCTGGACTATATCGTGCTGGACGCTGTACGCTGCTGCAACGGCTCCGCCACAAGCCCGGCCTGCGCCTGGGCGCGAGAGCACTCCGAGGGCGACAATAAGAGATGCCGGGGGCTTTACATCATTCGTGCCTTCGGGCCGGATGCGGTCTATATGCAGGGCTATGCCCTGTTTAAGGCCTGCTGCTCCGGCTATCCGGAATGCACCCGCACCTCCTGGCCGAGTTTAGCCGGGACGGTATCATTCCGGGAGGGATTCAATCAGAATGCAGCTAACCTGTCTTGCCGGCCGGAGGAATGGGGCGTCTCAGCCTGGCGCTCGGACACGAACATGTCCGAGAACAGCGCTGTCCTGGGGCTCTTTCCTGCCCATGCCACAGTCAACATCCTGCAGACCGGGGTGTGCGTTGATTATGCCGCTGCTCTAGCCACCGCTCTGCGCAAATCCGGCTACAACAAGAGCGAGGTCATGGTTGCTGCCAGCCTGGGATATGACCTGCCCCTGCTGGGAGATCATCCCGGCCATGCCTACAACCTGGTGAAGCTTCCGGGAGAGGAGGGATATCATATCGTGGACACTACCGGGAACGGAGAGGGTATCAACCCGGATGGATTGCCTCATTACTTCTGGTTTGTGGGCAACTTCATGAACCAGCCGGTGCGGATCCGGGTCTTCGACTGGTGGGTCGGCTATTGCAGCAAGATCTCCACCTACGGATTCAATGATCTGGGCAGTATAGAGACGCCCTCGAGCACTGAGATCTGCGGATGTCCGGGCTGAAAATCATTAGGAGGAGGGAAAGCCGAGAAGTCAAAGGAGGGAATTTCATCGACTTTCGCCTATTTTGTATATACCTTCTTGCTTAGATATATAGATATCCTCTCAGGATTGAGCCATAGAGAAGGAAGAATGAGAGGAGGTCAATTACCATTTTCTCCAAAATATGCATATCTGGGGCATATCCCCCGCGCCACTACCACCCTTGGACCCGGCCTGGCCAGCTCCTGCCGCAAAACCAGCTCTGTCTCCTGGACAGTTGCAGGAAGATCAATATAGCACACGGGCAAGAGCCCCTCCAGGAGCATGGTGAGATCCGGCACATCCTGGCCGCCGGTCATGGCCGCAATATCGTTTTTGAGGATCACCGCCAATAGATCCCGCTTCTGCCAGAGGGCATTGATCAGGCCCTGCAGTCCGGAGTGGGCCAGGGCATAGTCCCCCACCAGGGCGATCCCCTTGGTCTTAAAGCCCGAGGCCACTCCCACAGAGGAGCCAAGGCCGTATACCACATCCACCGACTGATAGGGCATTCTGCTGGCGCGAATGGAGCAGCCGGCGTCGCCTGCCACAGGCACATCCAGATCCCTCAGGGCAGAAAAAAGATTGGCGAAGGGGCAGTCCTCGCAAACCCCGGAACGGCCCCGCCCGGCCACGGTCTCGTACTCCTGAAAGGCAGATCCAGAGGATATATTTTCTTCCTTCTCCAAAAGCTGCAGGGCATTGATGATATCTCTTCTATTCAGCTCTCCCCGGGACAGGTGGCCGGTGAGCTTTCCTTTCACCTTCTCCGATCCCGCCAGGTGAGACTCGATGAAGGGCTCCGGCTCCTCTGCCACCAGGATGATTTCATTCTCATCGATAAACCGACGGATGAGCCTCCAGGGGAGGGGATGGACATAGCTCAAGGAGAGGAGGGAAACTCCCAGCCCTTCCGCCAGAGCAGCCACCCTACCGCTAGCGATGATCCCCACGCCCCCAGGGCACTTATCCAGCCAGTTCAATGGGGAGGACTCCGCCTCTTCCCTGGCCCTGGCCATGACCTCTGCATGATACTTCTGATTCAGGCCCCGCATGGTCAGCTCGGGCTCAGACCTCTCAAACCTCTGCCCCGTACCAGGGGAAGGCTGAGTGCTGATCGGGCCCCCCTCTGCAGCCAGCAATGGAGCCGTCACCCTGACGATTACCGGCACCCTCAGCCCTTCGGAGAAGGAATAGGCTTGCAGGAGGGAGCGGTACAGATTCTCGGGGTCCCGGGGATCGAGGACGGGAAGCTTTGCCAGCGGCCCATAGAAACGGCTGTCCATCTCCACCTGGGAGCCGCGGGGGCCCAGGTCGTCCCCGGCCAGGACCACCAACCCCGAGCCGATGCTGTGGGTGGCGGATATCACCAGGGGATCGGCCAGAATGTTCATCCCAACCTGCTTTGCCACCACCATCGAGCGCAATCCAGTGGCGGAAGCCCCCAGGGCGATCTCCAGGGCCACCTTCTCGTTTATGGAGATCTCCGCTTTCAGGCCGGCAGCCAGATCGGTTATGGGGTAGCCTGGGACATAGATTCGAACCGCAACTGCTGCATCATCTGCCGCCAGCACGACGGCCTTCTGGCCGTCCAGGCCGTTGGGGTCGCTCATACCGTTCCGGGGATTACTGACTCGTCCGGCCGGGCATTGAAGGGCAGGGCAGCAATGGCACCAATCAGGCCCTGGCCCTTCATAATGATCTGCACCCCGGCCTCGCGCGCCACCTCAACCGCGTCCTCATAGCTCACTCTCTCTTTCTTGCATCTCATAGCGAAGGGCAGGAGTTCCGAGGGATCAAAATCCCTGAACACCGCCATCCCCGTCTGCTCGGAGACGGTGTATTTCTGCAGCAGTGCCCGGAAGTCGCCCAGCATTCCTTCTCCCTTGCCCGGCAGGCAGGCGAACTCCACCACCGTGGAGACGCAGTTCTGGGTCTTGGTGGGCACGGGAAAGAGCTGCACCAAGGAGTGGGAGATATAGCGGGCCTCAGGGCGGTCGACCTTCTGGGCGATGTTGTGAATCAGCGACCAGGTGGCGCCCACGGTCTTGGAGTCGGTGTCGTCAACCCCGATGATCATCCTCTCCCTTCTGGGAAGGACGATGGTGCCTCGGGCCACCATTCCCCCGCCGCATTCAGTGGCATTGTATCTCAGCACATCCTCTGCCCGGGCGCGGGAAAGGGTGGCCCCCACACCGCCCCCGCCCAAACCGGCATAAGTGACCTCCACCTCCGATTGGGTTACCCGAACCGATTCGATACCTGCGGACCGCCTGGATGAGGCCAGCTCCAGGTCGGCGCTTCCGGGGTTGAGCATATAGCGGAACCACTCCCCCTGATTGCAGGAGCTTATGACCAGGGGACCGCGGGAGTAATGGTATCTGGCCCAGGCCGATCCGCCATAGCAAGAGGACCTCTCCAGTAGCTCCACTCTTTTAGCATCATCATCGACCACGGCATGGATCTGCTTGTAGACCACTACATAAGGATCTTCTAATTCTAGTTGCACGCCTCGAACCTCGAGCGATCCATTGATCATCTCCTCTCATAAACCCTATGATGCTCAGTGGAATTGAAGCATCTGCTCTTTTGGTTTTTAGATTATGCACTTGCTCCTCAGGATAACCCTGATGTCGGCTGTCAGAAGAAAATGCATGATATCGATTTCGGACAACAGCCTGTCACGCCCAATCATCAACTAGCATCTTTAATATACTCTCTCAGCACCACGGTGGCATAGCTCCCCTTGGGCAGGACGAACTGCAGATGGGCAACATCCCCTTCCACCCTGATCTCGGGATCGACCGGGCAGAGGGCCGCTCTTCTCGTCCCCCGCGAGCCCAGATCGGGATTTTCCGCCACTTCGAAGCCCTGCTGCGAGATCCGCTCCTCCTCCAGCACCCGTCTTTCGATCTCCCCTTCCCGGCCCTCTGCCAGACGGCTCTCAAATCCGATCAGGGGCAGGGTGACAAATGCTCTCCCTCTCTTCACCAGCCGCGCTACTGAATGCAGGTTATCCCCGGTCACCATCTGGGTCCTGTCCATATCTGGCAGCCCTCCCTTAGAGAAGCATACCACATCCCCCAAAATGGCCTCATCCAGAGGAATCGCTTCTGCCAGGCGAAGGCTGAGGATGCGGTTGAACAGATATGACTGGTAGGCATGGACGAATAAGCGCTTTAAGTTGACGGAAAGAACATCAAAGGAATGGGCATAGTCACCTGGATGCTCGGCCAGATAGTTGAGCATGGCCAGCTCATGGTGCAGGTAGCTGGGAAATTCATTGCGCGCAGCCTGAATATCCCCGCTCTCCCAGAGCCTCCCCCTCGCCTCTCTCGTCCTCTCCTGCTCCCCCGGGTGGGGTAAGGCGAGGAATATGCGGACTGCCTCTTCAGCCTTCCCCCTGACCAAGGCCTCCCCCACCTTATGGGTGATAGGCCTTACCTCCCCAAACCTCTGCACCCCGAAGTAATTGGGGACCCCCTTGTGCCTCTTTATCTCCTCGCTGATGGAGGCCAGGCGAATGGCAGGATCGGGGCAGGAGAGATCTCGAATGGCAATGGAGAAGCGGTTGCCTAAAAGATCGCCCAGGCCCACCGCCCGGTTGGTCCTTCCCAGGACATTTATCTTGATGTCCGGAAGGCGAATCCTCTCCAGCTCCTGTTCATCCAGATTCATGATGCTGATCCTCTGCCGGGTTCTGGCCCTCTTGTCCTTGGTCCCCGCCCAGCCGAACCTCTTCTGGCTGATGCCAAGACGCCTGGACATCTCCCGGATGAGATGATGGGTATCCCAGTCCGTCTTCTCCACCTCTATCACCAGGTACCTTCCCCCCTCATAGCCCAGGTCCTCGAAGACCTCCTCCACCAGGAAATCATCCGGGCTTCTTCTGATGATCCCTCCACAGCCAGGGCTATCGGTGATGTAGTAGTCCATCCCTATGGATCGGTCCAGATCAGTTGCCGGTATCATTCTCTCTCAGACCAGCTTGAGCTTGCCCGTCACCTTATCCATCAATTTCTCCTGGGCTGGGCCCAGGCCCAGGGCGGTTATGGTGCCGGGAGGGATCTCAGTCAGGCCAGCATCGGCCACGATGGCTGAAGGTATTCCCGCTCTCTCTGCATCCTCACGCAGGCGGAAGAGGTCAGCAACGCCTGGCGCTTTCAGGACCACCTTCTTCTGACCTTCTGCCTTCCACTCAGAGACAACTGACCGGTCCATCTTCTCCGCCCTCTCCAACGCCATCACAGCGGCATGTGCCACCTGGACCGCCAGCTTTCCTGCCGATAACTTCAGATCCTCTCTGATAACAATGCACTGCTTGAACTCCATCTAAACTGCCTCGTTATTAAGGAAAAAAAGTTCTTGAAAAATAAAAGAGGCGAAATCTATGCCTCTTTGGTGACCACTCGTACACAGGAGGGGCTTTTCACTATATTGCCCATCTTTGCACCGATGAGATACTCCAGGCCCTTATCGGCTGCGATGTCCAGGACGCGCTGGGTTACCACGCCATCGAATATCACTCCGTTGACATCTCCATTGGACTCCTTCAGCTCCCTGGCCAGGTCTCTTACCGCCACTTCCCGGAGGACGTTGTGGTTCTTGTCCATAAGTCTAGCGCACAGGGTCCCGTCCAGCTCATCCATATGCTGCCGGAACCATTCCCTCTCCGGCTCCGGCTTGGGCGCAGGCTCCGGCGGGGCGGCGACCACGATCTCCTCCACCACGGGAACGACCTTTGGCACTACCTCCCTGGGGACGATTTTTCGGGGGGCGATGGCCTCTGCCCTTTCCGTGGCATTTCTCACACATAGCGGCCTCTCCCGGATGAGGCTCTTTCTCTTGGTGGTGATCTCCCTCCTCTTTCTGGGCTGGTTCTTGATCTTGTACTGATCGAGCACTTGCTCGACGGGGATCTTCTGACGTAGAGCGCGCACGATCTCCTTTTGGGTCATATCCTCTACGCTCTTCCCGTCCGGCGCCCTTGCCACATAATCGATATCTGCTACCTGGAGAAGCTCCTTTACTATCAGCTCTCCACCCCGGTCGCCATCGGTGAAGGCGGTCACCACCTTCTTGGCACAGAGGTCGGCTATGGTGGGAGGCACATTTGTCCCGCCCACAGCTACGGCATTCTTGATGCCGTACTTGAGAAGATTGAGCACATCCGCCCTTCCCTCAACCACCAGAATGGCATCAGAGTCGAGCACATTGGGTCCAGCAGGGAGGTTGTCCTTGCCCAAGTGGATTATCTCCTCCACCCGCACTGACTGTTTGATCTCCTCGGTGATCTCCTCCGTCTCAAGGATGTTCTCATCGAACATCTCCACCAGAATCCTCTTGGCCCTCTCTATGACGTACTTTCTCTTGGAGGCACGCACGTCCTCGATGCGATTGATGGCGATCCTGGCGATGCAAGGTCCTACCCGGTCTATGGTCTCCAGAGCAGCGGCCAGTATGGCAGTCTCGACCTTATCGAAGCTGGAGGGAATGGAGATGGTACCGCTCGACTTTCCCGCGCTAGATGTGATTTGCACATCGATTCTGCCCAACCTTCCTGTTTTTTGGAGGTCTCTCAAGTCAAGGTCGCTTCCGAGGAGACCTTCTGTCTGGCCAAAGATAGCGCCGACCACATCTGGCCGCTCCACTATCCCCTCCGCAGTTATATCGGCATAAATGACATACTTAGTGGTATCAACGTTTTGCATGATTATATGACCCCTTTTATTTTAAAGTAGTTGAATAAAATTTGAACCAACATCCTAGAGCCAAAGCTACCATTATCCAAAGGGGGCCATTTTCGCGACCAAATTTCGCTTTCAGGCCATGCCTAATCCCAGGCAGGCAATGTGCAGTGAATGATGGTGAATGTGAATTTATCCAACTACTTCAGCGTCCAATTATCATCATTATGGAACATCTGATAGAAATGCCCACAAATGAGCATTTTTTTCTTCGCTTTGCTGGCATTTCATCGCCCCAAGTTTTACTGAGGGCTTAATTATCATGAGATTGAAGCTCAAATGTGTACTTCTACCACGTAAAATTGCACGAATCTAGTTTAAGAACTTTGTGGTGGAGATGGGATGAAGGCGGAGATTGTAGGTTCACTCAAGTTATATAAAAGTTCCTACAATACTATGAATCCATCTGCTGTTCGTACTACTTCGACCTCCTCTCCAGGCTCCACCTCCAGGCCGCGGGGGCGAGACGCGAGGGCAGAGCGAAATGTATCCGGGTCCATGATCTCCAGGACATCATCATCCTTGGAGATGACAGTTGCTTTCATGGCATCAGCCCTGTTTCCCAGTATCTGCACCTCGGCCGAGATCTCTTCGGACATACAAGACCGGTGCCCTTCGTTCAAGGAGGTGAGAAGGGTGTTCTTGCCCTCGAAACCAGTGACCATGCAGATCGAGCCACGATAGGATACTATATCTCCTCTTCTCAATCGGGGAAACCTAACCAGCAATGTGGAGCGGTAAACATCGCGATTCTCCTTCTTTCCTACCAGCTTGCATGTCTCAAGCAGCTTCCCGCCGAACCTTTCCTGCACCGCCCGAGCCATCCTTCTTCCCAGCTGGGTCGACCCTAAAATTATGTCCAGGCCCCCCTTGACCTGCTTCATTTCCTGGATGAAGGACAGCTGGTCTCCTCCTCGGTAGCCAGCATCGGCCATATCCTGAGCCATCCTCCTGCACTCCTCCATCTCCAGTGAGTCGATCGGCCGGCTGCTATTCCCCCTCAGTTGCACAGTGGACTGGAAGTACTTCCCCGCCATGCGGCTGCAACGCTCACAGGCCACCAGCCTCATCCTCACCTGGACCCTGCCGCTCTCCTCCACCCTCTGCTCCATGAAGATCCCACGAACCCTCATCCTGGCGATATAGCGGGTGGCCCCGGTCTTATGCAGCTCGAGCTCGATATCCGGATGACGTAGATCAGGGTGAAGCCAGATGGAGTCGATTGCTGCCCCGGAAGCGAGATCCTCCATTGGCTGGCTGACTGGAAGCTGCCACTTTCCTTTTATCTGTTGGGAGCCGCAGACAGAGCAGATCACCACCTCCACTACATTAGGAAACTGGATCAGCTTTGTGGCTTTCAAGAGGCACTGAGGGCAGAGCGCACCATCAGTCAGCTGACCGCATTTGGGGCAGGAGGCCTGCATCACATTCTCACCATCTGGGCATAGAGGACACCACCGATGGAAAGCACGTTCTCCTCCTCCACATAACCCAGGAGAATGGCATGCCTGACCACTTTGCATCCTACAAAATTGGCCATAGTAGCCCCACGAAGGGCCTCTTCAACCTCGCTTAAACTCGCTTTTTCTTCTCCATAGAAGTCAGAACGAACTTCGATATGCAGATCGCCCTCTCTGAACTCGCATCCCAGGATCTCGCTGTCGCATAATGCGATCAGAGTCTCTTTCCCCTGCCTGTAGGTCTTCAGACATATCTGGACGCTCTCTTCTTCTCCGCTCTCTCCTATCTTTTCCCCGCCGATTTGACCGGTTCTCTCTTCCATTTCCATCTCTTCAACCTCAGGGAAGCTTCAGCATACCGGGTCTAGGCTCGAAGACGTCCCCATCTCTTCTCATCCGGTCGATGATCTCCTCTGCTTTAGACCTTTCTATCCCCAGCTCCTCTGCCCTGTCTAAAACCTCCTCCCTAGGAGCAGGTCCCTGGCTCTCCCGGCTGACATCCCGAATGATATCCATCACCGATTTTGTTCTGTCCCTGGTGCTCTTGGTGGTGCCTGAAGCGATGATGTCCGCATCCAAGAACCCCGTCTCCGGGTCCACCCCCACCTTGCGCAGACAGGCCTCCAGGATCCTGACCACCCGCTGGGCATCCTCGATCGTCACCTCATGGCTAAGCCGCAGCCTGGCGCTGGCCTCGCCCAATCTTATCAGAGCCTCCAGCTGGCGGGCGGTGACCGGGACCGGCTTGTTCGAGTCCTGCCCCTGGGTCCGCAGACCGACATAATAGTTCAAGAAATACTCTTTTGCCTCCTCAGTAAGGGTGGGGAAGACGTTCTTACGGGCATAGGCCACATACTTTCTCAACATCTCGGGATCGATCGCCGGCTCGATCACCGCTAGGGCATTATCGATATCCTCCTGGGAGATCTCCGGGTTCCAAGACTTTTGGGTGGAGAGCTCTCCGGCATAGTTGCTCTTCAGGATGTGCTGGGCTATGGCGGAATCCCTTTTGGTGTCCGGGTCATCGGTGAGGACGAAGATGAGGTCGAAGCGGGACATGAGTGCAGGGGTGAGGTTAATCTGAGGGGCGATGGGCTCGTATTTATCAAACCTCCCCAGCTTTGGATTGGCTGCAGCCAAAAGGGAACAACGGGACTTGAGGGTGGCCATCACCCCGGCTTTGGCCACGCTTATCGTCTGCTGCTCCATGGCCTCATGCAGGGCGCTCTTGTCCTCGTTGTTCATCTTGTCCATCTCATCGATGGCGGCGATGCCCTTGTCCGCCAGGACCAGGGCCCCGGCCTCTATGGTCCAGCGGCCGTCGCCCAGCTCGTCCTTGACCGCAGTGGCAGTCAGGCCTGCGGAGGTGGAGCTCTTTCCCGAGGTGTATATCCCCCGAGGAGAGAGCTTGACCATGTACCTCAAGAGCTGCGATTTTGCGATGCCGGGATCGCCCACCAGCAAGATGTGGATGTCCCCTCGAATCCGTGCTCCATCAGGCAGATGCTTCTCGAATCCCGATACTAATTGCAGGGCCAGGGCCTCTTTCACATCATCATAGCCGTAGATGGAAGGGGCAATGGAGTTCTTGATCTTCTCATAGATCTCAGGATCGTGCGACATCTCCAGGATCGCTTCCTCGTCTTCAGATGAGATCTCTATCTCCTCGAACTCCTGGTCCTTCATCTCCACCGAGACCCCCTTATGGAAGAGATCAAAGTAGGTGCTCTTCCCCTGCTGGGGATTGGCCCTCTGATAGGACTTCAAGACACCATTTACAATCACCCTGTCCCCAGGAAAGATCCTGCCCGCCAGGTCGTCCTCTAGCTCCACATCCAGGGTCTGGGGCTGCTGGCCGCCGCGGAGATCCTCAGGCGACTCCTGCACTCGGATCTTCTGGGCATCGACGAACTTGGACTGAGCAAGGATGAGCTTGAATGGACCGCCCCGGTCGCAGGCCTGGTTCATGCACTTCAGGTTCTGGTCCTCGAATTTGTTCCCGCTCTGCTCCTTAAAGAAGATGAAACCGCATCTCTGGCACTGAAACGCGGCGGAGACTATCTTCGGCCTGACCTCGGTGGCCGTCCTGACCAGCCCTTCTATGGCCAGGAGCTTGCCTATATGGTCAGAGCGAAGCTCCCGGGTCTTGAAGTGACGGGGAAGCTGTTCGATTCGCACATGGGCTCGGTCTAAATAGACGTCCATGGGCAGGTCCAGCTCCAGCATGGCGGTCCGGGCGGCCTCCAGAGTCTCTTCTGGGCTGTCCATGAGCTCTTCTGCGAAATCCGGGTCGAACTTGTCCAGGTCTGAGAACTGAATCTTAAGGCTGCGCTCGTCCGGATAGGAGTCGGCCAGCTTCAGGATCTCATCCCAATATCGGGAGCGTAAGAACTCCTCCCATTTGGCTACAGCATCGACAGGCATTCTGTGGGATGTTAATATCGGCCAGGTATCTAAAGTATTTGGGGGAATATTTGGGATTTTCGGGGAAGGGACCTATTTCTTCTTGGGCTTAACCCTGAGCTGGCCTCCTTCCCTAGCCACTATGATCACCTTCTCCCCCTTCTCCACCGCCTCTTCTGCCTCTGCCAGCCAATACTCCCCCTGGAAGAGAACATACCCCTCCGGGTCCAGCCGGTCCAAGGCTACAGCCTCCTCTCCCTCGAAGACATCGATCACCATGGGAGCGAACCGGGCCTGGGCCACCTTGTAGATGGCAAAGGCCATGAACAGTCCCAGAATGAGCGAGGGCAGGATCAGGGCCAGGGCCAGAGACCGCTGGTAGCTGCCTGGGACGTACCACTCCGGGAAGCTGGTGGGTAGAAACAATATGCTGCCTGCGATCACACAGATCAGCCCTGCCACCGCCAAGGCACCAAAGGCATGGCTGTGCAGCTCCGCCAGGATGAGTCCCAGTCCCAGGAGGATGAGAAATATGGCGCCGATGTTCACATTGAACCCGAGTCCGATCAGCCCCAGGGCGAGAGCGACGAGGCCGAAGACCTCTGCACCCATCCCCGGACTGGATAAGCCGAATATTAGGGAGTACAGGCCGATCAGCATCAAAAGCCCGGCGATGGTGGGATCGGAGAGAAGCTTGAGGAACTGCAGATTCAGCGGTGGCTCGAAGGCTTCCAGATTCGCACCCTGGGTGATCAGGGTGACGTTCTTGATCCTGCTGCCATTGATCTGATCCATAAGCTCCTCCGGAGTGGAGGCGATATGCTCGATCACCTGGAATCTCAGTGCCTCATCGGCATTCAGGTTCAGGTTGGAGAGCACAAACTCCCTGGCCGCGGTGGTGTTCCTGCCGTGCTTTCGCGCCTTCTCCTCCATCAGTGCTACTATGGCATTGATGGTCTTGCTGTCGTTTATCGGCACCGTCCCCCCGGTTGGCGAGAGTTGCACCGGCTGAGCTGAGCCGATGATGGTGTGAGGGGCCATGGCCGCCACATCTGAGCCTATCAGGATCATTGTGCCTGCTGACCAGGCTACCGCTCCCTCCGGATGGATATATCCTATGACCGGGATCTCCGACTCATCTATCAGCCTCAGGATCTCAGTGGTCTCGGCCAGACCCCCGCCTGGCGTGTCCAGCAGCAGCATTAGAGCTAATGCATCCTCTGCCTTCGCCCTCTCCAGAGCGGCTGAGACGAGATCGTCGCTGGCTGGGGTGATGGCCCCTTTAATATCCACCATCAGGACGGTGCCCGCCGCCTGCGCCTGGCCGGCGATGAGGGCAAGGAGCAATGCCATTTTCAGTATTCGAGCCGGCATGGCCCACGCCCTGCTATTCATACAATCCTTATTCATTTGAGATAGGTCCAAATATTGGCAGGGGCAGGCAGGACTTAAGGCCTGCCTGCTTTTCCTTGCCTCTTATCTTCTGAATCTGGCTCTATCCAGAGCAGATTCCTTTGCGGCCTCCATTCTCTCCTCGTCTGCCCTTTTCGCTTCCCTTTCCGAGAGCTCGCGGTTCAGAGCAGCGGTCAAGCCGGTTACCGATCCCGTGGCAACGTCTCCGCTGGGGGTGACGACGATAAGGGTTTTCTCCCGGGCGATATCTACCAGGGTCTGCAGCTCCCTGAGCTTTAAGGCAGCCGGTACCTCCTCATAGAGCCGGGCAGCATCGGTCATGGTCTTGGAAGCCTGGAACTCTCCGTCCGCAAGGATGATGCGTGACCTCTTCTCCCTCTCCGACTCCGCCTGCTTGGCTATCGCCCTTCTCATCGATTCAGGCAGAGCCACATCCCTTAAGGTGACTGCAGTAACCTTGATCCCCCAAGGATCGGTATGCCGGTCCAAAATCTCCTGCAGCTTCTTGTTCAGCTCGTCGCGCTTGCTTAGCAGATCATCCAGCTCGATCTGGCCCAGGACATCACGTAATGTGGTCTGAGCGAGGAGGGATGTAGCCACCCGGTAGTTCTCCACCTGAATGACCGCCTTCGCCGGATCGACTACCCGATAATAGATGACCGCGTCCACCTCCACGCTCACATTATCCATGGTGATGACCACCTGCTTGGCCACGTCTATGGTGAAGACCCTCAGGTCGAGGAGGATGACCCGGTCTATGATGGGAATGATGAAGAATATGCCCGGCCCTTTCACCCCGCTGAAACGGCCCAGACGAAATATGACCACTCTCTCATATTCCCTCACGATCTTGATGGCCTGTGATAGTATAGCTAATACAACAAACAGAGGTAATAGTGTACTGAATAGGTCCAAATGAACACCCTGGGTATATTTGTCTTCAAGGGTTAAATAGATGCCCGCCATGAATAACCGATAAAACGGGAGAGAGATGTCTCACAAAAGGGTGAATTCAGGTCCGGAATCAAGACCTGGATTCCTGAAAGAATTATTTCCTGAACTCAGTATAGCCGCATTTGCCGCAGCTCTGTCTGTTGCCATGGTCCGCCAGGAAGACGCCATTTCCGCATCTCGGGCAGACCGACTTTTTGGATTTGATCGAGTCTCCGCTAAGCTCATAGTACCTGGATATACCCTTGACCTCCCCGGATTTTGCTTTCTTGGCTGCCATTTAGCTTCCCTCCGGCTTGGCTTCCTCTGGCTTAGTGAAAGTGTTGCGTTTTATGATATGAGCTCGTTCCACCTCAGCCGCCCTCTCTGCCGTCTCATAGATCTTGGCATAGCCATGGGTCTCGCGTTTTCCAAACTCTGTCTTCAGGCCGTCCACATAGACCAGGCCCACCTTCGAGTTCATAGTCGCTGCCAGCCTCTCCACCACGCTCTTTCTGGATGGCGTGGACTCATCGTGAATAACCTTGAAGATGACCTCCCTGCGGTTTAGCATGGGATTGTTCTTCTCTCCAATGACCTTTATCTCCAACTTCATTCCTCCACAATCATTTTCTTCATTAATTCATCAATATACATCTTCATCTCAGGAGTTGCCCTCACCAGCACGCTTCCCTCATCCGGCTGTCCGTAAACCACCACTGAGCCAGTCGGCGCGTAGAGAATCGCAGGAAGGGTCGCAAGATCCTCTTCACCCTCTACCACTATCTTCACCCGCTCCTCTCCGGCCAGAGAATCCCTGATCAGCTCTATTAGTTCCTTGGTCAAGGTAGCGGGCGGATTTTTTACCTCCATCCTCTTATAGCTATTGTGATCGAGGCTTTGCAGAACCTGATCAGGAATCCGGGCCCTCTTGGTCTTGTTGTCGACCACAGCCAGGTCTGGAATGATAGATGACTTTAAAAGATAAAATGCGGTCATGTCACCGATTGCAGCAACCTTTTCCGCCTTTTCTAATTCATCTCGCATAGCCTCTACGCACTCGGTGCCATTGCCCCGGTACAGCTTGCCCAGAGGATTTTTGAGCAATAGCCGCAGCTCTTCAGGGAGAAGAAGTGTAGGCAATCTATCGCACCTTCAAAGCATATTTGCCGGGAAGCTTGATCTCCAGCCTCTCCGCAATGATGGATTCCTTGGGATCGATGATGACCACATATCCGCTCCAGTCCTTGCTGAGCGAGGCTGAATTGCATATAGGACAGACCTGACCCTCAACAATTCTCCGACATTCTCTGCACGCCTGTTCTGTCATTTTGCCTCTGCCTGGACGCTCTCATCATCTTTCTCGGTCTCATCCATGGCTTCAAGCCATTCCAGCTTTCCCAGGCCAGTCTGCCTCATGGTCAGGCCGATCTTGCTCTCCTTCGGCTCCTTCTCATTCAGGCTTACTGCGATCACTCTGGCTCGAACCCGATCCCCTTCTCCTAAGGACTTATTGGACTCTTTGCTGACCAGGCGCGCGTTCTTTTCATCATAAGATATATACTCATTGGTTATCTGGCTGACATGCAGGAGGCCATCGAAGGGCCCCAGGGAGAGGAATGCGCCGAACTTCACAATCTCCACCACCTCGCCTTCCACTATCTCCTGCATCTCAGGTTTGAAGACCAGGGCATCGAAGTTGACCTCGTAGTAAATGGACCCGTCTCCTGCCAGGATATGACCTTCGCCTATATCATCCGCTCCGAGCACGGCCACGATGGTCCCCAGAGACTTGTCCACCACACCCTCATATTTGTCCCGCAGTGCCCTGTCCACTGCCGCTTCGAGGGGATCCCCCAGATGATCCGGCTCTATCCTGGCCACACCCTTAAGCTTCATCTTCTTGTACATCAATACTCCTTCTTCATCGCCTCTAGGTACCGACCCTGGCGCAGGTATATTACGGTGATGCCTTTACTAAATAACCTTTTCTTCAGGGCTTTGTCGTTGGTGAAGACCGCAGCGCCTTCTTTCTCTGCCAGATCTAAAATGGCCTGATCTGCCGGGCAGTTGTCGATCCCCACCACCTGGACAGCGTTCGAGCAAACCCAGGGCTACCCTGGCGGCCATCTTATCCCGTCCTTTATCTGCCCCCACTGCCAGTGAGCTCAGCTCGCCTTTCACCTGGGCGGGGACGAGCCATTCTATATAACCCAGGCGCTCCAGTTCCCCGAAGATGTCCACTCCGAACTGCTCTGCTACCATCAGGGCGTTGGTGTCGATGATCACCTTTACGCTATCGGCATCGGTTTGCTGCATATTATTTCAGTCGATTATGGAGCCTACGCCGATGAGCCGCCACCTGGCACCAATGCGCCTGCTCACCGCCACACGATCTCCTTTCTCAGCGCATACTGGCCTTTTCAGCTGGACCTGGACCACCCCACCCTCACGGGCGCTGGTCACCACCCCTACCGTGGTGGCAGTTCCCACATTGAGCATCAGAGGCTCGCTGGAATGGATGGGCTCGACGCTGGATTCGTCTGTGACCCCCACCACTCTCTCCAGGAGCTGCATGTTCATGGTGAATGTGCTCCTGATGGGGGGGAGCTTGCCCGGTTGCCCTGCCACCTGTCCCACCAGTGCATCGCTCTTGGTCATCACCGGGTCCAGTTGGGTGCCTACACCGATCAGGCCGCCTGGGGTGACCTCTTCCTGCCTCTGGCTCCCTGCCAGGAGGGTTATCACCTTGGTCTGGATGGGAACCCACTGCTTTCTCCCCTCATAATCCACCAGCCTGCCTGGGCAGATCTCGATCTTATCTCCTGCCCGAAGAATACCCTGGCTGAGCGAGCCACCTATAACTCCACCTTTCAGGGCATCCGGGGCCGCTCCGGGACGGTTGACATCAAAGGAGCGAGCTATCTTCAAAAGAGCCGGTTTCTCAGTATCTCTGTGCGGGGTGGGGATATATTCCTCGATAGCCTTGATGACCAGATCGACATTCAGGTTCTGCTGAGCAGAGATGGGCACAATAGGCGCATTCTCTGCCACGGTCCCTTTTATGAAGTCCTTGATCTGTTTATAGTGCTCCATCACCTCTTCCCTGGACATGAGGTCGATCTTGTTTTGAACTATCACAATTTTGTTGATGCCCGTGATGTCCAGGGCCATGAGGTGCTCTTTCGTTTGCGGCTGAGGGCATGGTTCATTGGCGGAGATGACCAGCACTGCCCCATCCATGATCGCTGCCCCACAGAGCATTGTGGCCATGAGGGTCTCGTGCCCCGGGGAATCAACAAAAGAGACGGTGCGCAATATCTCAGTCTCGCTGCCACAATTGGGGCATTTCTCCTCCACAGTAAATGCGTCCGGATCCGGGCAGCTGGGGCACTTTCTGAATGTAGCATCTGCATAGCCCAGACGGATGGAGATGCCTCTCTTGACCTCCTCGCTATGCTGATCTGTCCAGCTGCCTGATAGCGCCCGGACAAGAGTGGTCTTGCCGTGATCGACATGTCCAACCATGCCGATATTGACCTCCGGCTTCCTGGAGGCGGGCGTCTTCACCTCTGTTTTTTGATCTGATTTGCCCTCGGATTTTATATCGGATTTTGCCAAATTGAGATCTCCTTAAGGATTGTAATGATCAGGCCATGATGGGCATTACTGTATAAATAGTTCATGGCCAGCCTGAAAGGCCGTTTCCCTCTCGTCGCTTCGAGAAGGAGGGGGCCGCCAGACTCTGAGGATCTTGGCCATCAAGCGGATATGTCCACCAGAAATGCTCGCTCATCTGCCACTATGTTCTCCCAGGAACGCTTATAGACGAAATATATGGTGCTCCTGCCTGGGCTGAGGGGAGAGAAGATATAGAGCGAACTGCCCCTGGCACCCAGGGACCTGGATGAGGGAACTACATACTCCGAGCTTTTCAGATTTAAAAGGGCAGAATCATAGTACACATTCCAGTTATAGCCGGTGGTGGGGTTGGCAGGAAGGGAGATCTCAAAATCCTCACCCACCCGGGCCTGGATGATATCCGGTTCCCTTTCAGATGCAAGAGTTTCCTCTACGATCAGGTAGTACTCTCCAGGCTGGATCAGTGGATGAAAATCGATATTGTCCTGATTCAAGACCACCGGCTCATCACCTATACCGTCGCCGTTCTTATCTTCACCGTTATAGTCCGCCCAGTAGTTGCCCAAGAAATTGCGCTGCACTCGGCTATTGTACTGATAGCTTATCATGCGGCTGGAGTTCCAGCTGGCTACATCCTCCGGGCAGACGCTGCTTTTTCCGGGAAAATCGTTGAGATATATGGTAGCGGGAAGGACGACCTCCAGGCTGCAGTCCACACTCTCTTCCTCGGTGGCAACGGCCGGGAAAAAGTCAAAGCCCGATAGCACCGCACCCTGGGCAGCCAGGATCACCCTTCCCTTCTTCGGATCGAGGATCGGTCTTCCGCTGCCTGTATTTCTGCCCAACAGGTTCACCGGCCGGCCCATGATGAGAGGGTCAGTGTAAACTCCGCCCTCCACAATGATCATATCTCCGGGAGAGGCTTTAATTAAGGCCTCCTGGATGCTGAGGTTGCCGCAGCCCTGAGGGCAGATCAGCGTCGTCTGGTCTGCAGCAGCTCCAGAAGGTGAGGCGAAAAGCAATAGGGTGAGCAGAATGAACTCTGACCCCTGGACAAACAGCCTTTTGTAATCGAGCATATCATTATTTAATGCATCTTTGAATCTTAATAGCTTTCGGAACTGGAAGGGATCTGATTGCAGCATTGTGTCTGGATGATGATGAAATGATGATCAGGGAGCAAGAAAGCATGAAAGAGGCCATTGGCGAGAGGAATCTGATACGGCGCATCTCCGTTATCCTGGGCGGGGTCCCAAACGACGACTGCGCGGTTATCGATGTCGGAGAGCGTTACCTGGTGGCCAGCACCGATATGCTCCACCAGAGGACCGACTTTCCAGATATCATGAATCCTTGGCAGATGGGCTGGATGGCAGTAGCGGTCAACCTGAGCGATATCGCTGCCATGGGAGCAGAGCCCGCCGGTGTGCTCATTGCCGCCGGGCTTCCGCCAGAGGTGGACCGATACTTCATCGATGAGCTGTTCAGCGGCTTTGCCGACTGCGCCGCCCTCTATGGCACCCGAATTCTGGGTGGAGACATCGACAGTCACCTGGAACTGACCATCACCGGCACATCTCTGGGCTTTGTGGAAAAGGATCTGATCCTGCGACGCAGAGGAGCACGGGTAGGGGACCTTCTCTGCACCACGGGATCGCTGGGAGCTGCAGGAGGAGGGTTGTGGGCCTGGCAGAAGGGGGTGGAAAGCGAGCTAATAACCAGACTGCTGGAGCCTGAACCTCGAATAAAGGAGGGCCGGGCCCTGGCAAAGAGCGGAAGCGTTACGGCAATGATGGACAACAGCGATGGCCTGGCTTTATCCCTCTCCGATCTCTCAGAGGTGAACGGGTTGGGTTTTCTGGTCCACCAGGATAAGATTCCTCTGGCACCAGGACTGGTAGAGATGGTAGGGCAGGAAAATGCTTTAGAGATAGCCATGGGCGCAGGAGGGGACTTCGAGCTGGTATTCACCCTGCAACCCTCAGGCCTGGAGGCGGCCCAGGACGCCTGTGATCTGACGGTGATCGGAGAGGTGGTGGAGGAGGGGATCTGGATGGAAAGGGCGCAAGAGAGGATAAGAATCGAAGGGAAGGGCTACGAGCACCGAATTGGAGGGNGAGCTGTTGACCATATTTTTTCTCTGAATAGACAACATAAGGCCAATGATCAGGTCGGTTTGTAGAGCCGGCCCACAGTAAAGAGCGAAGAGCCAGGAAGATCTTTCCCCTGCTGCTGGCAGGCACATTCATAACCGGCTTGATCGGCTACTATCTGACAGTGGAATGGATCAGGACGATAATTGATAATGATAATGGAACAATTAACACCTGTGGTGAATTAGATGGTGAAGATCGAGGTCATGGGCACAGGCTGTGCCAAGTGCAAGAGCCTGCTTAAGAACGTACAGAAGGCAGTGGAAGAATCGCGGACCGATGCAGAGATCATCAAGGTGGACAGCATTCAAGAGATCATGGATCGAGGGGTGATGATGACACCAGCCCTTTATATAGATGGAAAATCTGTCTTGACAGGAAGAACGGCAACTGTGGAAGAGCTCAAAAGGATGCTCAAGAGATGATCAGGCATTGATGTAATGGTGTCAACAATGAACGATAAAGAGAGGTGCATTTTCAGCTCCTCAGATGTGCAGGCGGTGGCCTGCTCCGCCGCGTGCAATGTTGGCCAGATCGCTAACCAGGCGGCGATCGCCCTTTTAAAAGGGTGTGTGGCAGGATTCTTCTGCCTGGCAGCAGTGGCAGCTTATATCGAGGCAATGGAGGCCAGGTGAATCGAATGATGGAAATTAGATCAACACTGATATCGATGAGTATCATCTGGGGGATGCTTCTCATAGCACTGCTCCTCACCCAGAGCGCCCTGGCCGGCCCGGAGTGTGCCTCTTTAGGAGGAGCATGCGACGACTCCAGCGGCGGCTGGGACCCTATGGCCAAACTGGATGAGATCGGCAATGTAACCGCTGACAGAGATCCCGTGGCCACCAACTGGCCCAAGAAGTCCAGAGAGATTCGCTGGGGTATGAACGCCTCCCAGAGCGGCGAGGATGAAGAGGACGAGGAAAATAGAAGTGCCGTGGCATCCGACAGCGGCCAGCTGGAAGAGGAAAAAGAGGCCAAGGATGCTGTAGACTCCGCCCCGGCGAGGATGACAGAAAAGCAGATCAACATGACCCGCAGCCTCAGGGCACAAGAGATGCTCCTGCCGCTCGATGAGGTCAATGAGGGCTATATTCTGCTGAATGTGAGCGAGAATGCGAGCAATGGCATGGTCAAGCACATCAAAGGCTCAGTGGTCATTCCCTATATGGAGTTCTTCGTTCAGCCCGGGATCCTGAAGCCGGCAGAACAGATCGCCACCATCCTGGGCCAGGCGGGAATCTCCAGAGAGGATTCGGTGGTCATCTATGGGGAATGTCTGCCCTGCGGCGGAGGGCCATCTGTAGCCACCTACGTCTATTGGATGATGAAGGGGCTGGGCCATGAGAGAGTAATGGTCCTGGACGGTACGGCTGAGGAGTGGGCGGCAGCGGGAGGAGCCACCTCAGAGAGTGGAGCCGTTCTTCCGGAGGTAGAGTACATCCCTCAGATTAACTCGAACTACACCGCCAGCTACGATATGGTCAGGAGCGGCCAGGTACAGATCATCGATGCCCGCACTCCGTCTGAGTTTGCCCTGGGTTCCATACCCGGATCTATCAGCCTGCCCTATGAGAGCGTTCTTAATGATAAGATGATCACTGGCGAGGACCGGCTGGAGATGGTCTTCATGGTGCTGAGAAAAGACCAGCCTGTGGTCGTCTTCACCAATACCGGTATGAAGGGCTCTGTGGTCTGGTTCGCCCTGGAGATGATGGGCTATGACGCCCGACTATACAGCTATCAGGATTGGATAGCGAATCAACTGCCAGATCTGCGAGAGGTGGAAGGGTCTGGAGGACTGAATGAGACGACAATCTGATCTTTCAGAAACTCTTTTTCCACAGGAAGGGAAGGGGGCAACCGCCTTTGCCGTGGTAACGGGAAAGGTTACATCCCTGCTGATCGTCCTTTTCATCTTAACTCTCCTCTCCATCCTTCTCCTGGCAGGACCGGCCAGCGCAGGCACGGAGACCGGCGAGTTCTGCCCCACCTGCCCGGATTGGACCAATCTGGACGGCTGGCTGGAGCAGAAAGCGGATTATGAAAAAGAGTTGGAAGATAAGCCGCAGAATGATCCGCAGAACGAGCAGCAGAAAGATGAGCTGAGGATAAAGAACGCTGAAGCAGGGATCAAGCTTAATGTCAGTCATAATTCATCCTCTGAGAGAAGCACCGATCTGGCGAAGGACAATAACAATATCAGCAATAGCAACAGCACGACACCAACTCCGGGCAGGACCAGCGAGCCTGCCGGGGCGATAGCGTCCCTGGATTCGATCTCCCCGGAGGAGGTCATCCTGGACATCAGCCCCAGCGCCCCTGCATACATCGAGGGAGCGGTCAATCTCAATTACGATCATTTCTTCTCCGAAGGAGGCGAGATCGTGCCGGCAGCGGAAATGGCCCGGCTGTTGGGAGATGCTGGCATCAGCAACAAAGATTCCCTGCTGATCGCCGGGGAGTGCCTGCCCTGCGGCGGCGGCCCCTCACCAGCCTTTTTCACCTATTGGGCTCTGAAGTACCTGGGACATGAGAAGGTCAGGGTGCTGGAGGGCACCATCGAGGACTGGAAGGCAGCGGGATTGAACATCAGCAACCGCTCGGCCATCAGGCCGGGCACGGAGTACGTCCCCAATATCCGGCCGGAACTCCTCGCCACCTATGAGTATGTCGCCACCAGCGGAACGCAGATCGTAGATGCCAGGCCGGCCAATGCCTATGAGCTGGCCAGTATTCCCGGGGCGATCAACATCCCCTATCAGAGCGTGCTGGTAAATGACAGCATCAAGCCCGTCCAGGATTTGGAGAAGCTATTCACCGATCTTGATCGGAACCGCACGGTAGTGGTTTACACCAACATCGGGGTTGAGGCAGCACTTCTTTGGTACGCACTGGTCCTCAGCGGTTATGATGCTCGACTATACACCTGGCAGGACTGGCTGGAGAGCCAGCCCAGGTTCCCCTACGAGCTGATAGAGGTATCCGCCCAGCCCAATCCGGTGAGATCGGGAAGTGCAACCACCATAAGCGCCCTCTTTCAGGAGAGGGAAAAAGGGACGAATGAGAGCCTATCATCGGAAAGCTCGGCTGCCAATGCTTCCTCCATAGATCAGGAAGCAAGACTGAAGGTGATGGGATGCGCCACCTGCGGATTCGGATCGCCTCAGGGGTTCGCCAACCTGGATCGCAAGGACGGATATGTGCAGATCGGCGCTGCCGGAAAGGCAGGACAGAGCTCCTCCGCCTCCACCAATCCATCCGACCAGTCATCCATAGACGGTGGAACCGGAGATGGCACCTTGAGGTGCAGCGCAGTGATAGATGGTCCCAATGGCACTGAAGTGGCCAGGACCAGCCTGCTGCAGACGTCTGGAGGCAGGTACATGGGGATCTGGAATGCCAATGTCGCTCCTGGCATATACAATGTGAGCATTGTGGCCTCAATCGGCGGGAATGCGAAGGCCTTTGTCGATGTGCTGGAGGTGGAGGTGACGGGGAGAGGGTGAGGGTCTAGAGCCCAATCATCCCGATACTGAAAGCAGAATCGCCTGCAGGTGAAAAAATCTATAAAAATATAGGATAGTAGCTGCTACCCAAGGGGGGAAACCTTTTCCTTTAGCTCAAGGTTGGACCAGGGGAGCATATCCCGGTCAGGATGCTCTCTTCATCCCGATGAACATCATGGTATCTGGAGGCGGGAAGACTGTTCTCCTGCATTTCCCGGTTCGCTCCGGACTCGTTTGCCGGATATGTCAGATTTGACTGGGACTTTCCACCGCCAGTTGCCTTTCTCTCGGCTATGTGCTCTGTGACTCCTTTCCAATCCGCTTCCCCTACCCCTCCGGCGATCGCAGGAGAATAGAGCAATGTATCCGGATTGATGGCAACCGCCACAAAACCGCCCCGCTTTATGACCTGTCCCTTACTCGTCTGGATTAACTCGCCTGCTATCGACTGATTGGCTTTGATATAATTGCCTGTCATCTTGCTGGAAACAGGTGCCTCATCCTGTCCGGAGGCGATCACCAATTCAATTTCGTCCCCGGCGACTGATCCGATCACCTGCCCGTTCCATCCCCAGCCGCTTTCAGGCTCGTACTTAGCTCTACCGTACAGATCAGTGCCGTTCTGCTCCAGAGCGATTATCACCCCACCCACTTCCTCCAGGCCCTCAATAGACCAGATGCCGCTGAGACTCAGTACATTCTCCATACCGGAAATCTCCCCTTGATCGGATAAGCAGGGGCCAACCAGGCTGAGGACCAGGCCAATGGTGAGGACGCTGCCAAAGGCAATTCTTCCGCAGATTCGCACAGACATAGCCCTTTGATCGCCTTCATGGGATACAAATCATTTTCGACCTGCGGAGGACCGGGGAAATCACGGCCCTTATGGACTCATGACCTATCCAGGCGGGCGCATCTCCCCCCAGACCACAGAAAGCTTTATCTCATTTTATGGTCCACTGATTTAGTTCAGTTCCGGGGAGTTAAATAGATGGGCATAGAGATTGATCATGATAAGTGTGGAGCGATTGAGGTTGCAGAGCTGCTCATTACTGCAGATCTCTACAACCGCAAAGAGGACCTGACAGAGGACGACCTTCCACCCAATATTCGCAAGCATTACTTCGATGCAGATACCAAGAGCGTAAAGCGGCCGATCTATGTCACCAGCAGCGATGTTCAAAAAATCTATGGCATAGAAAATGTGAAAGCTGCCATCAAGGACCTGACATTTGTCTCTTTCGAGGAGTTCGGATCGCAGCTAAGGCTGACAGTATTCGATGTGGCTGCCAAGTGGTTCGCCAATCAAAGGGATCTGGCAAGGATCAGATCCAATCCAGCTCTTGCCTACTTTTATGAGAACTACGACTCCATGGGGATCAGCTACTCCGAGGCCAGACATGGCAACAAGCCGCTTTCCGCAGACCGGGAATGGATCGAAGCCCGCATAAAGGAACTATGCAAGGATGAAAAGGAGGCCGAGGAGCTTCTAAAGCTGGCATATATCAAAGCGCCGGAGGATGTGAGAGACAGCATCTCCGGATTGATCCTGACCGAGGAGCAGAAGACAGAGATCGAAAAAACCGGCAAAGCGCTGGAGAACAGGGAATACCTGCGCCAGATAGGACTGTATGAGATCGGCAAACTCCTGTTCGTCGGCCCGCCGGGAACGGGAAAGACCTCCACTGCCCGGGCTCTATCCAGCTGGTTTTCCCTGCCAATCGTGGAGGTTCGCCTCTCCATGATCACCAGCCAGTACCTGGGTGAGACCTCCAAGAACATAGACAAGGTATTCGAGCTGGCCAAGAGGCTCAGCCCTTGCATACTTCTCATCGATGAGTTCGATTTCGTGGCCAAGACCAGGACCTCAGATGAGCATGGTGCCATGAAAAGGGCAGTCAACACCCTGCTCAAGGCCATAGATGAGATCAACCTGGTCGAGCATGGCGTCCTGCTTTTAGCGGCCACAAACCACCCCCAGCTGCTGGATTATGCTGCCTGGAGGAGGTTTGACAAGGTGCTCAACTTCCCCCTGCCCGATCTGGATACGAGAAAGAGGATACTGGATAAGATCCTGGAGCCCATCAATGCGAAGGTGGATACTGCAATCCTGGCGGAGATGACCGACGGCTACTCGGGCTCCGACCTGAGGCTGGTTATCAGAGAGGCAGTGCTCAATGCCCTTCTGGAGAACAGAAAAGAGCTATGCCAGCAGGATCTCTTAAACTCCATCGACGACTTCCGCCAGAGGATCTCCGACTATAAACGGAGCATGGCGGCATGAAAGTCACCCTCCTGGGCACAGGCGATGCCATTGGCACTCCCAAGATAGGCTGCAAGTGCCCGGCCTGTATGGACGCCCTCCGGGGAGGGCGAAGCCGGAGGATGAGGTTCTCCATACTCCTGGAGTCGGATGAGGAGGATGGCCGGGTGTTGGTGGACACCAGCCCTGACCTGCGCTGGCAGCTCTTGAAGAAGGATATAGCAAGCGTGGACGGGGTGATCTGGACCCATGCCCATTATGATCATTATGCGGGCTTCGGGGACTTCCACCGTGTGCAAAGCCATGTGGATGTCTACGCCCTGAAGGATACAATGGACTATATCCTCAATTACCTCTATTTCCTGGCCCCCGTACGTCATGATGTCCAGGCCGGCCAACCCTTCGAAGTCGCAGGAATGAAGTTCACCCTATTCATGGTAAACCACCCCCCGATAGAGACGGTCGGAGTGCGGATAGACAACGGCCGCAAGGTGGTGGTAATCACCAGCGACACCAAGATGGAGCTGCCCGAGGAGAGCCTGGAGCTGATGAAAAATGCCGATCTGATGCTGGCCGATGCCATAACCCCTCCAGGCTACACCATCAGCAAGCACATGACCGCGGACGAGGCCATGGAACTGGCTGAGAGCCTGGGAACCAAGAGGCTTATTCTAACCCACTTGAGCCACCTGTATCCCCCCCATGAGGAGGCTCTGAAGAAATGGCCGCTGGGGCATGATATGATGGAGATAGTCCTGTGAAAGCGACAGTCGCTTCAGCAAGACATTGATATCCCCAAGAGCCCATCAAGCCGCCGGCTCCAGAGAGCTGATTGGAGCTGATCTGCTTGCAATTCCACTTGGATTGTCATTTTATTAAAAAGGATAGAAAAGTTTTATCCAGTGTTATATTTCCGCAAGCAGTATGCGCAACCATTGAAGCCGGAAGCTATGGCCGTATCGATGTCGCAGAAGTATACCCTATTTCGCATCGCAATCCTGTGAGCCCAATTGCAGTCTCTGGTGTGTACTTCCATGCTCTCCGGATTTTTGTTTCCAATATAGGGAGCATATGTCTCCAGGCCACTGGTCGCTATATTTGCAGCAACCAGGGCTTCTGGTTCATCAATAACCAGTTTATTGACGCTTGCCTGTACAGTCACTGTAGACTCTGGGATGTTCTGCTCTATTATCGCCGGGAAAAGCACAACCGGGGGGAGGTTATCTATGATCTGATCCACTGCCCAGTCCACCACCCAATCAAGGATGAACTCAGGTATATCCCATGGGAGAGGTATATCAAAATCCGCATCCAGAAGATCAACAGTCAGCTGTCTATCCTGGTTGAGAGCCACTTGACCATGAGCGTTCTCCAAATTGATTGTGACTCCGCTGATGCTGCAGTCGAATGGCTTTATCGTAGAAATATCCTCATCGACCTCAACCAGACCCCAGAAGATCTCAGTCGTTGTTTTAATCCGTGCATAAACCCTGCACCACAGATCGATTGTGACGCTGCCTGAGAGCTCCACGACATTGTTTGGTTTGAGATCGAAAGCGAGCTGATTAAAGCGAATGGTTACACCATATTCGGCCCATACCCTCAGAAGGTCAATCTCCACATCCACGAGACCCAATGTGCCGATGGCGACGATCCAGTCCACGAAATCGTCTATCCAATCGACAATGCTCGGCATGTCAAAATCCTTGCTGCCTGTGACGGTTACGAGCTTGGGATGGACAGTTCGCTGCCACCAGAAGTCATATACTCTGTGCATCCCGGATTCTCCGACCCCGATCCCTACGTGGTTGCCATCAGTGAAATCCATGATACCAGACGGATTTCCTCCAGTATAACCCAGGAGGTTAATAGCACCTGCTATTGACTGTGGGGTTAGTATCTTGATACTGCCCAATCCAATTGCCAGCTTATTTTCATCACCGGGTGGCATGTAAGGCAGTTCGGTCGAGAACAATACCGGGCTCAGCTCTATGCTGGTTACATCATCTGTGAGGTATTCAGCCATCGCTATAGAAAGGATTTCATTGAGTTTGCTGATCACATTGTGAGGCAAATGATATGTATCGTTCAATTCAACGTCATCTATGGAAGCTTCAACAAAATCGACTTTAAATCGACGTGTCGACTGGTTGAAGCTTGGGACGAGCAATACTGAAAATTCTACCTCCATCTCAAACTCTATTCCGCCAAGGACGTTGAATTCGCACTGACCTCGCACACCCATCTCCAAGGTCAGGTCATTCCGGATCTGGAACTCTGGAGCTTTATTGAGACTCACCTCATAGCCTATATCCATGAACTCCGCCAGGCTTGCTGGGACATCTGGAATTGGCAGCGTATAGGTTCCAGCAAACTTCGGGAACTTTCCCATGCAGTGGCCCAGCTTCAAGAAGCTTGAGATGAGCTGCTCGTTCAGCTCTACGACGACATCATATCCACCGGTCTGCATTAGACACTCACCTCCTTTCTCTTCAGATTGCGACCTTTTTTCTCAATATCAACATGCACCCGGATCGGCTTCATTTCCAGTACTTGTTCGAGCAAGGGATATTTTCCAGGAGAGGCAGCTACCTTCGACCTTATATCCCTAGACATTTGCGAACGCCATTCATTTTCAACTTTATTAATAAATTCCTTATCTACGATTATGCCCTCTGCTCTTAATGTTCCTTCAAAATCCTTTTTCAAAGCCTCTTTCAGCTTGGGATCTTGATCAATCCTGTCTTTTATAGTCCGAACAGGCTCAAAATCGAATCTCTCAATGCGCTTTCTTTTGACACTGCCCTGTTTTCTCATAAAAACCACTTATTAAAATATAAGAACTATAAGACTATAAGATTATCGATGAGTTAAGCAGAAAAATAAGGAAAAAAAACGGGTTTCCGAGATTAGCTATCCAGCACCTTGCTCATAGCCTCCACTCCCGCGCCACAGGAGGAGAGCTTCCCCTCTTTGAGCAGAACCAGTTCCAGGGTCTGGATGGTCCTCAAGAGGTCGCCATTGGAGCATACCCCCATGGTGCCGATGCGGACGATCTTGCCCTTGAGCTGCTCTTGCCCTCCGGAGACGATGACACCCTTCTTCTTCATGCCGCCGCGCAGCTTGTCATCGCTCATGCCTGCGGGCATCTTCATGGCGGTCACGGTATTGGAATAATGAGAATGCTCATTGGTCTGGGGGAATAGCTCTATATCAAGCGCCCTGGCTGCGGACCGAACCGATTCCGCCTGCTTTGCTGCCCTTGCCCTCCGGGCGGCAAAGCCCTCCTCCGCCGCCATATGCAAGGCCTCCTGCATGGCGAAGAACAGGGGTACAGCAGGGGTGAACGGGGTCTGGGCCGGGCTCTTTCTCGCGCTCTTCAGGTGAGCCTTCAGGTCGGCATAGTAGCTTGCGCTCTGGGGCAGAAACCTCTCCTCTGCTCTGGGAGATACTGATACCACTGCCAGGCCTGGCGGCACTGCCAGTGCCTTCTGCGAGCCGGTGATGGCGATATCGACATTCCACTCATCGGTGAGAAACTCATTGCCTCCGATGGAGGATATACCGTCAACGATGAACACCGCATCGTGCTTCTTCGCCAGCTTCCCCACCTCCTTCGCCGGATTGGTCAGGCCCACAGAGGTCTCATTATGGACCATGGCCACTGCTTTGGCCCCCTCTTCCAGGGCGGCAGCGACTTGATCCAGATCGAAAGGCATTCCCCAGTCGAACTTCACCGGAATACATTTGCCATATCGCTCGCCGATCTCAGTGAAACGCTCGCCGAACTTGCCATTGGATATGGTGACGATCTTGTCCTCACGACCGATTATGCCGGCTACGGCAGCATCCATGCCCAGAGTTCCGCTGCCCGTCATTATCGCGATCTGGTTCTTGGTCTCGAAAAACTGCTTGAGCAATTCAGCGCATTCGCTGTAAATTGCTCCGAACTCACCGCTCCTGTGGCTGATCATGGGCCGGGACATGGCGCGCAGCACCCGGGGCGCGACCTTGACCGGCCCTGGAATCATGAGCAAAGTATCCTCTAAATCCATTTGATCCCTTCTTAGCATCCTGATTTCAGGCAGCCTATATAAAACTAGCTTTGATGCGCTGGGCCGTTGCCCAGCTATGCCTGGCGCAGGGAGGGAGATCTTTATTCTTCTGAACCCACTCAGAGAGGAAGGCGATGGTATCGCGATCATGTGGATATCCACTGCCAATCTTGCAATGCAGTTCCTCCTCCAGCTCCCGCATGGACTGGTCCCTGCGCACCTTGGCCAGGATTGAGGCGGCAGAGACCACGTGATGCCGCTGGTCTGCCTTATGCTCTGCGATCAGATCCATGCTGGTACGGCAGCGACCTCGAACTGCCTGGGCAAACCTCTCCGCATTGACATCGGCGGCGTCGAGCACACCTCTGTCGGCATGGAGCCTTTCCACCACCTGGGAGAAGCTCCTTACCATGATCTCATTCATGGACATAACCAAGCGCAGCTCGTCGATCACCTCCGGCCTGACCTCCAGGATGTATTGATCAGTGGCAATGGAGCCGATCTTTCTCGCCAGAGCCTCTCTCTTCGCCGGAGGAAGCATCTTGGAGTCCTTCACCCCCATGGCGGCCAGATCGAATAGCTTCTCCTCCTCGATCACCAGGCCGGCAACGAACATGGACCCTACCACCGGCCCTTTTCCTGCCTCATCTGCACCCATAAGCAGCATAAGAGATGATTCGACTGCAGATACATTAAGTAAACGAATCCCTCTTAGCACACCTCTGTACGTAAGACTTATAAGCTAGAATAAATCACTGAGTATGTCCCATACGCAGCGGGGTAGGGTAGTCAGGATATCCCGACGGGCTCATAACCCGTAGACCAGTAGTTCAAATCTACTCCCCGCTATAATTTTTTCTTTTATCGCGATATATGAGAGGTGTAGCAGAGACAATCTCCTGCTGGAAAGAGCAATCAATAGAAAATATAATGATTAAATCATTAATCCAAAGAAGGACGGCAGAGATAATCGCCATCCATCTGCTGGTTGATGATCAGACCGAGATATATCGCCATTCTCTTCAAGAATTTGCAGATTGATCTTGATTTATGTGGTATAAAAAAATGTCAGCCGCAGATAATGGCAGAAAACGTATAAATATCATAGATCCAACTATTCTAATGCCTGGCTTCAACGGGCAAAATAGATATACTTGGAATTAATTGTACCCGGTAAGATCAATCTTTGGAGGATGAAATATGAAAATCAACTGGTTATCATCGGCCCTAATGGCATTCATTCTATTTGCATGTCTGTCAGGAGCTAATGCAGCAGAACCGATAGCATTAAGTGGATATCAAGGCAGTGAATTGATCAGCTTTGAAAGCTCTGCCCTGTACTCTGAATTTTATGGATCAACCATGGGAACAGCACCAACCACCCTGCTCACCGCTCCCACACAGGTCGATCTGACTGGCAAGGCACCTGCATACGTGTATTTTGGCACAGCTATGCAGAAAGTTGACTATTCCACCTATCAGCCTGCTGCAGTGAGCAATTCGCTATGGCTTGCAGGAGCAACCAGCTGGTCGCAATATGCTAAGGTTCCCCAGGGATCCATGGTAAATATTCTGGCGATACCCAGCAAGGAGGGTCCAGGAACCTTCGTCGTCTACCATCCCAGCGGACAGAGATATGAGTTCAACTACTTCCTCTTCCCAGCCAGCCAGCTTCAGCTCTATGCGGATACGCCTGGAAGATACCAGGTCTCTTTCATCATAGATGGAGCAGCAAGCAATACAGTGATTGTGGATGTATCGAGCACTATAACCGCTACAGGAGCCAAGACGGGCATCAGCAGAATAACAAGCCCCGATTACCTGGGATCGGTCTATGGAGTTCCCAAGACCAGCTTTGGCCCTCAGGCCGGCCTGGATAACAAGGCTGCCTTAAAAGAGTATCAGAAGATGATCAATAGCGAGTACTGGAGCAGCGCTGATAACGACATTGCCTGGTCTATTGGAATAGATAAGTGGCTGAACGCTGCCTGAATTGCGATCAAGTGATGAAATTCACTCTTTAATTATTATTTTTATACTTTTTAATAAGTTTTTTTTCACCCAGGGCTTCGACCGGAGTAGGCCTGACCCGCTCCTATCTATGTCTAAATGCCTTTGCCTATTACCTGATCCCATCAGAGGGAGAGAAGGGGCTAAGATCCTGAGAGATCCTGCCCCCAGAGCCTGGCAAAAGGAACTCTTTGACAGTGCGAGGAGTACGGCCATTCAGGCCGTGAAGGGAAGAGGATCCATATGATCAGCTGATTGACGCCATCGAGAGGGACATTCAGCTGGTAGTAGTACACGGCCCGCCCAGATACGTCATTGAAAGCATCATGAAAAGGATGTCGGGTCTGGAAGGAAAAATTCTGAGTAGACCTGGAATTCTCTCTGCCCCTTTTTTGGCCGACTGGAACAATATGGCCAGGTCGGTGGAGCTTGATGAACCCGTAGTTGACCTGCCCTACTGCTGAGCGAGGATCGACCAGGAGAAGAACATCGACGATGGCTTAAAGCAGATGCTTAAAAGTGCCTATATGGGTTGATTCTTCTGATCTAAAATGTATTATATCTGCCAAAATCTATTCAGACCATTTCAAAGCATTTAAATAAAGACTCGTTGAATCATCGATGTACATTAGATTGCATCCCAGCATAAGGATGGAGTGTCCTCGATGAAGATCAAATACTTGCTCGATGAAGAAGAGTTGCCCAAGAAATGGTACAATGTAGCCGCAGATATGCCAACGCCCCTGAAACACCCTCTGCATCCCGGAACGCTGAAGCCGCTGACCGCCCAGGATATGGAGGCGATCTTTCCCAAAGCCCTCATCCAGCAGGAGATGACTACCGATCGCTGGATAGACATCCCGGAGGAGGTGCGGGATATCCTTCGCCTCTGGAGGCCCACCCCTCTTTATCGAGCCACATCCCTGGAGAAGAAGCTCAAGACCCCGGCCAAGATCTATTACAAGTATGAAGGAGTAAGCCCTGCAGGCAGCCATAAACCCAATACCGCGGTCCCTCAGGCCTACTACAATATGAAAGAGGGCATAGAGAGGCTGGCGACGGAGACTGGAGCTGGCCAGTGGGGTTCAGCCCTCAGCCTGGCCACCTGCCTCTTCGGCCTGCAGTGTACAGTCTACATGGTCCGATCGAGCTTTGACAGCAAGCCCTACCGGAAGAGCGCCATGAGGGTCTGGGGTGCAGAATGCCTTTCCAGCCCATCGGACCGGACGAACTTCGGCCGGCAGATAAGAGAGAAGATGCCCGACACTCCAGGAAGCCTGGGAATAGCCATCTCTGAAGCAGTGGAGGATGCAGCCAGCCATGATAATACCAACTATGCTCTGGGATCGGTCCTAAACCATGTCCTCCTCCATCAGACCATAGAAGGCCTGGAATTGAAAAAACAGTTCGAGCTGACGGAAGACTATCCCGATGTGATGTTGGGCTGCTGCGGGGGAGGGAGCAATTTTCCGGGAATGGTCTTCCCCTTCATTCCCGATAAGCTCAAAGACAAAAAGGAGCTGCGAATGGTGGCCTGCGAGCCCACAGCCTGCCCCACCCTGACCAAAGGGCTCTTCGCCTATGATTATGGCGACACCGCTGGCATGGCGCCGGTGATCATGATGTACACCCTGGGCCATGACTTCATACCGCCGGGTATCCATGCCGGAGGGCTGCGTTACCACGGGGATGCGCCCCTGCTCAGCAATCTGGTGCATGACGGCCTGATAGAGGCCACAGCTCTACAGCAGAATGAGGTATTCGAGGCGGCCACCCTCTTCGCCCGCACCGAGGGAATAATCCCTGCCCCTGAATCCGCCCATGCCATCAAGCCGGCCATAGACGAGGCCCTCAAGTGCAAGCAGACTGGGGAGGAGAAGGTGTTATTCATATCCCTGAGCGGCCACGGCCACTTCGACCTGGCATCTTATGATGCTTACAACGATGGCAAACTGGTCGATTATGTCTATCCTGCTGAACTGGTCCGCCAGTCGCTGGCCAAACTTCCCAAACCTTAAATCAGAATTAGAACTCCGGGAAAAAGGGATAAGAGGAAGAAGAGGCAATGGAGAAGATAAATAGAGAATGAGGACCAACGGAGGTAGAATAGGCTTTCTCATAAATCCCATCGCTGGCATGGGCGGTCCGGTGGGACTAAAAGGAACCGACGGCCTGGCGGAAGAGGCGGAGGCTAAGGGAGCTAGGCCCAGGGCGAAGGAGAGGGCTAAAGCATGCCTGAAGCTCCTCTCCAGGGAGAAGGACAAACCTCTCTTTCTCACTGCTGGCGGTTCGATGGGTGAGGACTGCCTGAAGGAATGCGCTCTGGATTGCCAGGTGGTCTATTCTCCTCCACCGATCAGCAGTCGCGATGACACCATCACGACCTGTAGGGCCTTTATTAATGAAGGTGTAGATCTGATCCTCTTTTGCGGCGGTGATGGCACTGCCCGGGATGTAGCAGGGACCGCCGGAAGCATCCCGATCCTGGGAATTCCCGCCGGGGTGAAGATGCATTCCGGGGTTTTTGCCGCCAGCCCTCAAGCAGCAGCCGACCTGGCAAAGCGATTTGTTAAGGGAGAGCTGAATTTAAGGGAGACGGAGATTGTAGATGTGGACGAGGAGCTCTACCGGACGGGGACACTCAAGACAAAGCTATATTCACTGGCTAAAACCCCCTACCTCCCGGTTCTGGTATCGGAGCGAAAGAGGATCTACAGCTCCAGTCAGGAGGATGAATTCAAGGATCAGATCGCCCTTTTCGCCAGCGAGTTCATGAGAGATGGCTCAGCGTATATCGTGGGAGCAGGGACCACCACTAGCCGAATAGCCGATATCCTGGGAGTGGAAAAGACCCTCCTGGGAGTGGATGTGATTCAAGATGGAAAGCTGATAATCAAGGATGCCTCTGAAAGGGACCTGTTGGAGCTGCTTGACCGGGAGAACAGAGTCAAGATCATCCTCTCGCCCATCGGCGCTCAGGGCTTCATCCTGGGCAGAGGCAACCAGCAATTGAGCGCCGAGGTTGTCCGTCGGGTGGGCCTGGACAATCTGATAATAATATCCACCCCACATAAACTGGCTGAGATACCCTATCTTCTTGTAGATACGGGAGATCTGGATCTGGACTGTGACCTGGCGGGCAAAAGACAGGTGGTGACCGGCTATAGAATAGCGCAGATGAAAGATACTCTGGCTGCATCGATGTTGCCTGATCTTGATCGGACCCATAAATCCAGGAATCTGCCTGAGTAAATCCGTATGAAAAATTTATAGTCTAAATGGTCGATTATAGAAAGTCAATCGCTATCACACCACTATTGCACAAAATCCAAGAGTAAAAGAATCCCTCATCGGAAGCATTAAATAGCATTTATCAATCAGCATCTCGGTCCAGCTGACGGAGAGCCGAGCCCTTGCAGGCCCAGGCCTCTTCCATCTCGGGATCGATTTTGATGGCCTCTTCAGATGCCGCTATAGCCAGCTCGTATTCAGTCATGTTGATCAGTGCATTGCAGCGGTTGCACCAGGCCAGGGCAGACTGGTCATCGATCCCGATGGCCCGGTCATATGCGGCCACCGCTTGCTCATATCTGCCCAGCTGATGGAGGACATTGCCCTCAATGATCCAGGCCCTGGCATCATCGCCATAGATCTCCGTGGATCGATTGGCTGCCTGCAACGCTTCATCGTATCTTCCCAGGGTGTACAGGACTACCGCCCGATTGTACCATGCCTCCGGATTTTCCGCCTCGATCTCGATCACCCTCTCGAAGGCGATGAGGGCCTCCTGGTATCTGCCCTGCTGGGTCAGGGCGACGCCTTTGTTGTACCAGGCGCGAGCGTAATCCGGATAATCCTGGATGTAGCGATCGAACTCCGCTATGGCCTCATCATACCGGCCCTGCTCGGCCAGGTCGATCCCCTTGTTGTAGCAGCTTATCTTGCCCCCCTCTGCCCAGGCAGGTGCACAAAATGCCGGCAGCAAGATATGCATCAGGATAATTACTGAAATCAGGATAAAGATATTACTCCCTTTGATGATCCTTCCTCCAGGATTATCCATCACCCTATCTGAAGAAAAAGATTTTGGGGGCACTTCGCTCTTTTCTATGGGCTGCCACTACAGATCGACCTGATCATTGCTTTCTGTTGCCTCTTGGGTTGTTCCTTGCGATAGAACAAAAAAATGAACCACAAAGGAACAAAGGCACAAAGATGTATTTTTTCATGTCTCGAATCAATCCTCATATCAAGATAAAATCCTTTGTTCATTTGTGACTTTGTGGTTTCAAGTTCGAGTCACAATGCCCACACAAAACAGCGAAGAGCCGATTTTGCAGGCTCTATTTCCATCTTCTGATCAGTGCATAGGGAATAGGTGCCGTCTCATGATAGTCTTGTAGGCAATAGCCAGCAAAAATCCCGCCACGAAGCCTCCAATATGAGCCCAGTAGGCCACTCCGCCCCCTTCCGCCACTGCACCAAGCGAGAGCACACCGCTGAATAGCTGGGCGACAAACCAGACCAGGATGAAAAGCAGCGCTGGAACTTTGGTGATGCGATAGAAAAATCCGAAGAATATAAACAGGCGCACAACGCCCTGAGGCAGGAGGATCAGGTAGCCAGCCAGAACCCCGGATATCGCCCCGCTGGCTCCCACATTGGGGATGGTTGAATTGGGATCGGCGGCTATCTGGGCGGCTGCTGCAGCAAGGCCGCAGAGCAGATAGAAGATCAGATAGGGGATGGGACCCAGGAGGTCCTCCACATTGTCGCCAAATACAGCCAGAAATATCATGTTGGAGAGGATATGCAATATGCCCGCATGTACGAACATGGAGGTGAAGAATGTCGAATAGAGTGGCAGCATCTCGCTCTTTCCGCTTGTGACATCAGCAGGCACCAGGCCGAAGGTATTGAAAAATGTGCTCACTCCATCCGATCCTTGCGTGAACAGGATATAGATCTCATAGAGAAAAAAGAGGACGTTTATTGCCACTATTACCGCCGTAACCGCCGGAAAACTCTTTCGCGGTACGATCTCCTCTGTGCCCACCGGTGCAAACATCTTCAACCTCTTACTAGCCAATAGAGCATGGCAAAAAGCTCATGGGACTATTTCTGCTACTAGCCAATATACTTATCCAATACCCCGCTCTTCAAGATCCCAATTATATGAGGGAGGCATTCGGCCGGAGAGCAAAAGGTAAATATCTATCGGAGTCAAACCAATACCTATGGCCAATATGATCAGAACGACCCTATTGCTGGCCGGTCTGACAGGAATCTTGCTCTTGATCGGCGGCTTCTTTGGTGGAAGAGCTGGCATGTTCATAGCCCTGATCTTCTCCATTTTAATGAACTTTGGATCTTACTGGTACAGCGATAAATTGGTATTGAAGATGTACAAGGCCCGCGAGCTGAACGAAGCGGAGTCTCCGGAGCTTTTCGGCATGGTGGCAAATCTGGCTGCCAACGCCGGCCTCCCCATGCCCAGGCTTTATGTGGTCGAGGATCCCATGCCCAATGCCTTTGCCACGGGCAGGGACCCCAAGCACGCCGCCGTCGCCGTGACCACCGGTATTACCAGAATTCTCAGCAAAGACGAGCTGGCAGGGGTGATCTCCCATGAGCTGGCTCATATCAAAAACCGGGACACCCTGATCAGCACCATAGCCGCCACCATTGCCGGAGTGATCACATTCATGGCCAATATGGCCCAGTGGTCGCTGATCTTCGGGGGAGGGGACGATGATGGCGCCAACCCCCTGGGCATTCTAGCCATGGCCATCCTGGCCCCCATTGCCGCCACCATTGTCCAGCTGGCGATATCCCGGGGCAGGGAGTTTGAGGCCGATGCCGGTGGGGCGGAGATCAGCGGCAATCCCCTCTCCCTGGCCAATGCCCTGGCCAAGCTGGAGGCGGGCAACCGGGCAGTGCGCTCGGATGTGAACCCCTCCACTGCTCATATGTTCATCGTCAATCCCCTCAAAGGAAAGGCAGTGGCATCTCTATTCTCCACCCACCCCAGCACAGAGGAGAGGATCGCTCGGCTCAGAGCCATGTAAATAAATTAGTTTAAATAAAATGTTTTCAGGCGGCAGGATGAGGCTAGCGGCATCTTACCGCCTGGGAGCGACATTTTCCGGCGATTTCGGAGCGATTTTTGAGGAAACAGATGATCTCTTCGGCTCTTTGCTGTTTTGTTTGGGCATTGTGACTCGAACTTAAAACCACAAACTTAAAACCACAAAGGCACAAAGACACAAAGGATTTTATCTTGATATGAGGAATGATCCGAGACATGAAAATACATCTTTGTGCCTTTATGGTTTATTTTTTGTGCTATCGCTAGGAACAACCCAAGAGGCAACAGAAGGCCAATGATCAAGTCGGTCTGCAGAGGCGGCTCGCAGGAAGAGCAAAGAGCCGTATCTACTCTGCGGAAATTGATCCTGCCGGCGTTGAGGCGCTTTTCAGAGCTTCCTTTGCCCTTCGATCGCAACTCTCGCAGATCCCCTCCAGGTCGAAGCTCGATCCTATTACCGTGAAGTTGGCCTTTCGAGAAGCATTTTTCACCAATTTTTCCATTATCGGATCCATCCAATCGGTGATGCTGCCGCACTGAAGGCAGACCAGGTGCACATGAGGCTCTGTATTGGAGTCGTATCTGGTCTGGGACTCTGTCAGCCTCAGCTCATGGATCAAACCGGTCTCTTTCAGGATCTTTATCGTGGTGTAGATGGTGGCCAGGCTTACAGTGGGATGGGTCTTTCTGACCTCCAGATATGTCTTTTGCGCTGTAGGATGCTCATGATTGCGCAGTATGTATCTGCTGATGGCTATTCTCTGGGGAGTGGCTCTATAGCCGCTGTTGCGAAATGTCTTTATGATGGTTGAGTTCAGGCTATCGGCGCTGATCATAGTATTTATTAGCTAATAATCACTCTTAAATAAAGCTATCCAACACAGGAAATCAGAGCAAAAAAAGGCTGGCGGTTGGAAGAGGATTGAGGATAGCTAAAAGGATTAATCTAAGAGAATCTGTATATATGATAGAGAGGAGGTAATTAGTATGTGCGTATCTGATAAACCGACCCCCTCGAGGGGATTTGAGCATAGAGATCTCCATCACATGGAGCACCATATGAGCTATCACACGGGAGCTCAAAGCGGCTTCCCGTTGATCGGAGACAAGTTCCCATCCATGGAGGTCAAGACCACCCATGGCATGATGAAGATGCCTGATGCATTTGCCGGAAAGTGGTTTGTCCTTTTCAGCCATCCAGGGGACTTCACCCCGGTCTGCACCACTGAGTTCGTGGCCTTTCAGAAGATGAAGGGCGACTTCGATAAGCTGAACTGCGAGCTGATAGGCCTCTCGGTGGATCAGGTCTTTGCACATATGAAGTGGACCCAGTGGATCAAAGAGAACTTGAAGGTAGAGATCACATTCCCCATAATCGCCGACGACCTGGGAAAGGTGGCCATGAGGCTGGGCATGATCCATCCCGGCAAGGGCGCAAATACCGTAAGGGCGGTCTTCATCGTCGATTCCGAGGCCACAATTCGCCTGATCCTCTTCTATCCTCAGGAGATCGGAAGGAACATGGATGAGATCATCAGGGCCCTGAAAGCGCTACAGGTTGCGGACAAGAATAAGGTGGCACTTCCTGCTAACTGGCCCAATAATGATTTCCTCGGCGATCAGGTCATTGTGCCCCCACCAGCAGATGAGAAGGCTGCTGCTACCAGAAAGACCAGCGGGGACATGGTCTGCGAAGATTGGTGGTTCTGCCATAAGAAGCTGTAAGCGGAAAGATGATTTATGAGATTGAAATCAAGGTGATCTGACATGGCTGATAAGAAGAAATACACCCTCCCTGAGCTGCCCTATGCCGGCAATGCCCTGGAGCCCCATATCACCGAGGGCCAGCTGCTGCTGCATCATGACAAGCACCATGCCGCCTATGTGAACGGAGCCAATGCCATTCTGGAGAGGCTGGAGAAGGCACGGGAATCCGGATCGGACATCGATATGAAGGCCACCCTAAAGGAGCTCTCCTTTCAGGCAGGGGGCCACGTGCTGCACAGCTTGTTCTGGGCGAACCTGGCTCCTGCCTCCAAAGCGAAGAAGGAGCCTGAGGGCGTTTTAGCCGAGGTCCTGAAAAAGGAGTTCGGATCCTTCGAGCGCTTCAAGAAAGAGTTTACCACTGCTGCTGTGAGCACAGAGGGCTCAGGATGGGCGGCCTTATCCTGGTGCGGCATGACCGGCAGGCCGATCATTATGCAGATTGAGAAGCATAATGTGAACGTCTACCCCATGTTTCGCATCCTGATGGTCCTGGACGTCTGGGAGCATGCCTACTACCTGGACTACAAGAACGAGAGGGCCAAGTTCGTGGAGGCCTTCTGGAACATCGTGAACTGGGATGAGGTAAACCGGAGGCTGGAGGCTGCAATTAAATAAATAATCACCCATTCACTTTTTTCACCAGTCACGGCAGTGTCCCGATTCAGATGTAAAATGATAGTAATAATCCTGGCCATTATTGGATGCGGCTTTGATATTTTGAGGAGTATCTGCAGAGTGGTGCGCTTCCCTACAGATACCTGACAAGCTAGCGAATTCTTGTCCATTGCGGTGGGGTTCACTCCAATCCGCTAGCTGAGTTCGGAGGGACCGAATGGCAACCAGGATACGATTTCAGCGGCCGCAAGATCTTCGCTCGCATGGGAGGATGACGAAAGGCAAATTCTCGGTATTGCCCAAGGGACGGCTGGTTGATCGGGTGCAATTTCTGACGCTGGCTGCACCTGAAGTGACTGTTCTTTTGGGCAGCATGCCCTTCCTGAATACCAACCTTGGATAGACCAAGCACGGCGTCTTCACCAAGCGCCCTGATCAACGACTTCTTTGTGAACCTGCTCGACATGGGGCATGGAGTGAAAGGTGGTAATGGAAAATCCTTTGTTATTCATCATCAAGCCCAATGAACTTCTCCATCCTTCCCCCCTACAGAAAACGGCCGATCGTGGCCGGGTATGACTATATCCGCAATGGCGATGATCCTGTTCATGCTGGCCACAGCCAGGGCGCGATCGTAGTGCAGTGCCGGAGGAACCCTCTTTTGGAAGTTTCCCAAAGTGGGCAGGGCATCCCCGGCTATCACCACTCTTCCAGAGGCTGGTGCCATTCGATCCTCGATATGATGAGCAACAGCATCGACCACCAGGGAGATGCTGTCCGGGCTGTGGCCGGGGGTGGCAAGGGCCCGAACACCGGGGGTGATCAGCTCTCCCTCCTCGGGAAATATGACCTCTGCACGGCTAAAAAGATGGTTGTTGGCGCAATGGTCGGGATGAGAGTGGGTGTTAATGATGAAGTCGATATCCGACTGCCCAAGGCCCAGCCTTTTCAGAGCTTTCAGTATCTCTTCTCCATCCCCCTCCTGACCGGTGTCCACTATGATCCTTCTCCTCTCGCTCTCAATCAACGTCACTGAGGAACGGGCGTCCAGGATATTGCCCGCCGGGTCCCGCAGTATCGATCCCGGCTTAAGGAGATAGATCCTGGGCCACATCTTATCAGATCTCATATCATCTGCGCCCAAATCTTCCCAGCCCAGGCTAGCCTTGATCGCACTCGCTCAAGCCAGGTAGAGCTTTTTCAGCTTCTCGACCAGCCTTTCCACCTGCTGGACTGCCGTGCCGATGTACTGATGGGGATCGAGCAGGGCGCTGATCTCCTCTGGCTTCAGGTATGCACTGATCGTATCGTTTTCCAGCAGGACATCCTTCAATTCCCTTTTCTCTTCGAATGCAGTCATGCTGCTCTGGCGCATGATCTCATGGGCCTGCTGACGGCCCAATCCTTTCTTGGCCAGCTCCACCATCACGTTCTCTGCCATATTCAGGCCACGCAGCAGCATCAGGTTTCGCTCGATATTGTCCGGCCGGAGCCTCATATTGGCCAGGGTGCGAATGGCCAGAGTGAGGATGTGGTCGGTGAAGATGAAGGCCTCGGGAAAGACGACCCTCTCGCAGCTGCTGTTGGTCAGGTCGCGCTCATCCCAGAGAGGGATGTTCTCGAAGGCGGGGATCAGCTGTGCCCGCACCACCCTCGACAGGCCGCAGATCTGCTCGGACTTGATCGGATTTCTCTTGTGGGGCATGGTCGAGGAGCCCACCTGTTTTTTGCCAAATCCCTCTTCCACCTCAGCGATCTCCGTCCTCTGCAGAGTTCTCATCTCGATGAAGATCTTGTCCAGGGTAGAGGCGACGAGCGCCATCCAGCATACCATCTCCGCATGCCGGTCCCTCTGCACCACCTGATTGGAGACTTCCACCTCAAACAGCTCCAGGTGATGCATAACCCTCTCCTGAATCTCCATGCCGAACCGGCCGTAGGCNGCCTGGGTCCCCACGGCGCCAGACATTTTGCCAACGGCCGCTCGGGGGCGCAGCTCCCGGAGCCTCTGGATATGGCGGCCCACCTCTGAGGCCCAGATGGCGAACCTCAGTCCGTAAGTGGTGGGCACGGCTATCTGGCCATGCGTTCTGCCGGCGCAGACCAGACTTTTATTCTGCACGGCCCTGTCCAGGAGAAGAGCGAGCAGCTCTTTCAGCTTCACCTCCAGGATATCCAGGGAGGCCTTGATCTGCAGTCCGGTAGCGGTATCCAGGATATCATTGGAGGTCGCCCCCAGGTGAATCCATTCCCCAAACCTGGGGCTCTGCTCGGCCAGGGCGAGCACCGTGGCCATCATATCGTGACCTATCTCATCCTCGATCTCCTTGGCCCTCTGGGGCAGGGTGACCTCTGCCGCTCTGGCGATCTCCTCTGCCGCCCCCTGGGGAATCATTCCCAGCTCCTCCTCTGCTCGGGCCAGGGCCGCTTCCACCCGGAAGAGGCAGCGCAGCCTGAAATCCTCTTCCCAGATGGCCTTCATCTCTTTTGTGCCGTATCTGAACTCCATGGGATGAATAGACATGGCAGGATGGATGGAGGAGGGGATTGATGGAGCTTTTGGTCTGAGCGACGCAATGGGTTCTTCGCTGTTTTCTGTGGGTAAACCTGGAGATACTATTTCTTCCTCGTCTTTGTGCCTTTGTGCCTCCGTGGTGAAATCGGTGTGCATGGGCCTCACCACC